>ENA-ORNB01000014-ORNB01000014.1-human-gut-metagenome-genome-assembly--contig:-NODE-14-length-225716-cov-23.075764_pt1 | contig 225716 bp, 204 predicted proteins | sample MGYA00242112_ERZ509016 | MGnify/ENA primary metagenome ERZ509016 (study PRJEB26280, sample SAMEA2338705) | human gut metagenome | biome: human gut; feature: human-associated habitat; material...
TACAGAATGACGTGTTGAGCACAGCCAAACTGGAAGGACTGACCGAAGGAAGAGCTGAAGGAAGAGCTGAAGGAAGAGCTGAAGGGATATTATCCACGGCACGGAACCTGAAAGCCATGGGGCTTTCCATGGAAGATATTTCTCGTGCCACCGGACTTTCCAAAGAAGACATCTTGAAATTATAGGTGTCTTGTTATCACAAACCGGAAAACCAATCATAACACAATGGTTTTCCGGTTTGCTGTAAGAATAAATTATCTATTCAAACTCATAATCCAATACGTGTAAATCATTATCCATTGAAGGACTGAAAATAACCCTTTTGTTTATTTTATCGTAAACCATATGGGACGCTATGATATCTAAGTTTATTTTCCTCATAGGATTTCCCTCATAGTCATAAACCTCTATGGAAGATGCTCCTGACAATCCGGATGTCTCCACGTCCCCCTGCGACAAAATGTAAAAGCATTTTTTTCCGCATACCACATCCGTATAATACCCTCCGTCTTTCATCCTTTCTTCTCCGTCGCCCTTCACGGCTAACTCCGGTATCACATGCCACCCATCGGACAAGGAGGCTATCATAAAACCATCCTGATAAAGGTAAGCAAATACGGCATGCCCAAACGCCACATCATACGAAAAATTATAAAGCATGGAATTACCACCTTTACTTTCATCAAAAAAAACAATCGAATCCGAACATGACAGATTCTCTATATCCGTAATCTCCCATACAATTTCTCGCGGACTATATGAAATATTTCCAAAAGTTGAATATGAGACAAACTTAGGGGAATTTAAAGGCATCTGCACGCCCATATTCTTTTTCTTTTGAATCACATACGAACTATCTACCTTCGTCACGTCATAGATTCCCCACCGAAAATTATCAATGACGGTATAAGCAGTATCCGTTATCGGTATCAGATGAGGAGAAATCCATTCGTTCTCCCCGTTTCCTTTACGGCCGAATTTTCCAGTAACTCGGAAATCATTTGTGTTGAACACATAATAAAACGGTTCACCGCCGTCGTTCTTACAAATGAGCATTGTATCCACGATGCACCACTCTTTTATATTCATAAATTCATCTACTACAACCGGATAGGTTTCCATTGAAATGACAGCACCAAACTCACGAGTATTATGTTTCTCTTCCCATCGTGGCGTACTCTTTTCATTATTACACGACACCAATGCTGTAACAAACGATACATACAAAAGAACTTTTCTCATGATATTATCATAATTAGACTAGTAACAAATTTTTTCCACTATATCAAAATGTGGGGACGATGCTACTCCATCTTCCACATCGTCCCCACTGGAATAGTATAAATGTAAGAGTTTCCCTACTTACATCCGCAAATATACGAGATTCGATTCGAAGTTCAAATAAAAATGTGAAAAAAGTAAGAAAAAAAGTTTGTATCCCTATTTTTATTTCAAATAATAAAAAAAGAGAATCGCCCCCAATCTTGTTTCTTGAAGTTTGGCCTCGCTGCCGTAATCATCACCGTGAACAACCCCAACCAACGCTTCACCATACTGCCACTGGGGATAAAAACCGGGGACATCCCGCACAAGCTTTCCTTGAAGGTGGAATTGTCCGTCGGACAGGCTTTCCATGTGACAATAGACCTCATCCGAATATTCAAAAATACCCAACCAACGGTCGGAGGTCAAGAAATCATGAAACGTCCCGACCTTTCCCGCACTCAGGAAGTCTTCCGCCTCCCGACCTTGTTCGGGAGTCAGGCTACCATAGTCCGCACGATAAGCCAATACCGGAACCGTATCGCGCCAAACATAAATACCGTTGGAAAAGGGTGCTTTCAGGAAAACGTCCCCTTTCGGATTACGGATAAAAGGTTTGCCCACCGGCCAAATAGCCTGACTTAAATCAGCAGAAAGGAACTTACCCAATACCTTGCCCGATGTATCCGTATGGATAATCAATTCTTCACGGTCTCCGGGAGAGCTGTTACTAAGTAAGAATCCGTCATCTACAGGAATAATGTCATGCATCATAAAGTCCACAGGCGTACGGTGCAACAAATTCAGGTCTGCATCATAAGAGAGGATACATCTTCCGGAAAAATCCATCAAGTGCACCCGGCCGCCTCCTGAAGCAATAGCGTTTGGCATAATATACTCGTTATGCCCCCGTCCCACCGTCCGTATCTGCTTGCATAATCTCCCTGTACGCAGGTTGAAGGCCGACACGGCTTTCGAAGCGTCCAATATATAGACCATGGAATCCAGAAAACACAAATCTCCTATCGAAGCCATGGCCTTCCCATCCGTATACAACTCCACTGTATCTATACGTGCCAAAATATCCGACACTTTCAACTCATCTCCCTCGAAGGATTTGATTTCCACAACCCATGGTTCGTCTTTTCCTTTCTTTACACCATTTTCGTCTTTGCAGCCCCAACAAGTCCATATCACACCTGCCACGGCCATCCAAACCATTGTCTTCATTTCGTACCATTATTTTATTTCAAAACCATACAGCATGTTTATCTCAACTTTATGTATACAAATATTCGGGTCTCTCCCCCGACCGCAATATGGCAGTGAAAGAGAAACCCGAAAGTTTCAAGTCATCATCCGATGCCCAACACCGGACGTCCTTGCTGCAACCGGCGCAAGCGCAACAAGGCCTCATAATAATAGTAATCGGCATAGATGATGGAAGCGTCTATCTCGCTCCCGGCCGGATGGTGTCCCGTACTGTGAAGCAGGAAAGACACGCAACGTTCTCCGCTCTGGTAGTTCCGGCTCAGGGATGACAACATATTTTCTGCCGCCTTGCGATATTGCTGTCCTTTCCCGGCATCCACATAAACGCTCAGTTCCAACAAAGCGGAAGCCACCACACAGGCTGCCGAAGCATCCTTGGGTGCCGATGGCGACGGGTCGTCGAAGTCCCACAACGGTACCCAGTCGTCCGAGCGTTCGGGCAAACGTTTGAGGTACACATCCGTCACCTTTTGCGCAAAAGCCAGAAAACGAGGGTCACGGGTCTCACGATACACCATCGTGTAGCCGTAAATGGCCCAAGACTGTCCCCTCGCCCACATCGACCGGTCCGAATACCCCTGATGCGTGACACCTTTTATCAACTTACCGCTCACCGTGTCGTAGACCGCCACATGATAGCAAGAACCGTCCTTGCGGAAATGGTTGTTCATGGTCGTCTCGGCATGACGCACAGCGACGTCGTACAAGTTTTGTCCGCCACCGTTACGGGAAGCCCAGAAAAGCATCTCCAAGTTAATCATATTGTCCATGATGGTATTGTGCGGCCATCCTTGTTTTTCGACCTCACGCGGCCAACTCAGAATGGTACCTATCCGGGGGTTGAAGAGTTTGGCCAACTGATTGGCCGTGCCTACAATGACATCCCGATAGGATGCACAAGGCGCGATGCGCATCCCGTTGCCGAAACTGCAATACACCAGAAAGCCCAAATCATGGTCGTACGGGTCACGGTCGGCCAAATAAGCCAGTGAGGCCGTGTAGTTCCGGGCCTGACGTCCGATGTAAGCCTCGCCCCCATATTCATAGTCATACCACAACACGCCCGGCCAAAAACCGCCGCACCATTCTTCGGGTGTAGCCGGACGACAATTCCACTCTGTCCGACCCTCCTTCAAATCTTCCGCAAGAATGTTACGCGGCATCCGGGTATAATCCCATCCGCCGTCTTTCTTCAAACCTGCCAATGCACGTGCCACCTGACGATGGCAGTATTGCAAGTCTTTCTCTACATCGACCCGCTGTTGGGCCGCCACCGGACGGCAGCACAATCCCAACAGCAATACAAATCCTATTTTATAGTTTATCCGTTTCATTGTTATCATTCTAAAAATCCCTATCGTGTACTCTTCACGCCGTATGCGCAGAAAGTGAGATAGAATGCACAAATCAGCAGCACGCACACACCGGCTGTGATACCGGCCGCGTCCGTAGCCGCACCAATCAACGGGGTCACCGCACCGCCACCGGCCACCGCCGTAATCATCAGACCGGAAATCAGATTGGCTTTCTCCGGCATGCGCTGTACGGCCATGGAGTAGATGATGGAGAAAATGCAGGAGCAGAAGAATCCGATGCCGCCCACGCAAATCAGATTCACCGTGGCATCTTCATAGAAAGCCAACACCAGGATGGCGGCAATAGCGGCCAGAATATTGATACGGAAATACTTCATCTCGGAAATCTTGGTCATGAAGAACACGCCGAGGAACGCCCCCGCCGTACGGCAAATGAAGTACACTTGAGGAGCCATACCGGCATCCGATGTATCCCAACCGAAACGGGTTATCATGACTTTCGAACTGATGAAGTTCGTGGCCACGTCGATACCCACTACGAAGAAGATACCCAGAAAGAGCAACAGGATGGTACGGTCGGACAGCAAGCCCCACACCTTCCCCATCGTCACGCCGCTGTCTTCCTTTTTCTCATGGGGTATGGGCGTGAAGTAAAGCCAAAGGGCGGACACTAACGTAATGGCTCCGAGCACGGGGAAAGCCAGATACCAGTTGTCCTTGTCGCCACCGCCCAACACGTTCACGGCAAAAAGCATGATGAACGGGCCGCAGAACGAAGAAACAGCCTTGACAACTTGCCCGGCAGTCAGACTACTGGTTAACAGTTTCTGGTCGGTCACCACATTATTCAATAAAGGATTAAGCGACACTTGCAGGATGGTGTTGCCGATACCCAACAGGGCATATCCCGCAAGACATGCCCAATCAGTCCTCAACAACGGGATGAGCATGCCCACAAGCGTGACCGCCATACTGAGCATGACGGTATTCTTACGTCCCCATGCATTCATTTTGATACCCACCGGTATGCTAAAAAAAAGGAACCAGATGAAAACCATCGAAGGCACGAAACCGGCCATGGTATGGCTCCAACCGAACGCTTCGCGCGCATAATCCGACGAAATACCGACAATGTCACAAAAGCCCATCACAAAGAACCCGAACAGAACGGGAAGGACCGCAAGCATAGATGTTTGTTTTTTCATGTTGTTTTTATATTTTAAAATGAGTGTTTTTCCCGTTTACGGAGTAACCCGGAACCAGTCTACATCCATCCATCCCCGGTTGGCCGCAGGTTCGGCATACGGCTCCACGCATACGAAGCCCACCTTTGCGCCTATCCACTTGCCCTGACGGGCTTTAAACGGCTTGCCACAGGGAGTAAACGTCTGACCGTCGAGACTGTATGCAAAACGGCACATCCCTTCTCCGGCTACTTGTACCCGCAAATAGACCGAACGGCTGACCGTGGGTGAATAAATGATAGTTTGACGTTCGGACGGCTCGAAACCTGCCAATTTTTCCACAGATTCCTTCCCGCCTTGCTCTGCATCCTTACAAACCCGCTGAATGAGGATGAAACGGTCGCCCTCCCGACGCACGGTCAGTGCCGCATAATCCCATCCCATGACTATCAGGCCGCCTTCCTGACCGTCTTCCTTGCTCACCACCGTGACTTTTGTCGTGGCCGTAAAAGTCTCGGCGGGGAACTTCTGGAGCAACATATTGGATGCTTCCCACAAATTTATATACTTTTCGGATAACGGCCAAGAATATAAACGGATAAAACCGTACGGAGTGGTAAATCCGTACAAATCCTGATAATTGGAATGCCATTGCCACTGCAACCCAAGCTCCGTAGTGTCGAATTCGTCGCTTTCGGCCGGATTCACCCGGACGGAAGACGGCACGGACGGTTTGCGGTAGGTCAGTACGGGATTGCCGCAACCGTCACCGTCCTTATCCTCGCCCACCACCGGCCAGTCGTCTTTCCACGTCATGGGTTCGAGCCAAGCCACACGGCCGTAGCATCCTTTATCCTGGAAGTGCACGAACCAGTCTTCGCCAGATGCGGTCTGCACCCAACCGCCCTGATGGGGTCCGTTGACCGGAGTATCCCCTTGCTCCATGACGCGCCGCGCCTCGTACGGCCCGTACACGTTGCGGCTGCGGGCAGCCATCTGCCATCCCATTTGCACGCCACCGGCCGGAAACATCAGGTAATAGTAACCGTTGCGTTTATAAAACTTAGGTCCCTCGGCTGTGTGGTTCACATCATCATTTCCGTCATACACGATGCGGGAAGGGCCGACTACTTTCGTGCCCTCCGCGTTCATTTCGGCCACACACAACACGGAATTGATTTGTGCACGGCTCCCAGCCCATGCGTAAGCCAGATAACACTTCCCGTCATCGTCCCACAACGGACAGGGGTCGATAATGCCTTTGGCAGCCTTGACCAACACCGGCTCAGACCATTCGCCGGCAGGGTCTTCCGCCTTGACCATATACACGCCGAAGTCCGGGTCGCCCCAATAGATATAGTATTCCCCTTCGTGGTAACGGATACTCGGTGCCCATACTCCCCTGCCATGCTGCACGGTAGCGTAAAAGTCCGTCGGGACCAACTCCTTCAGGGCATAGTTCACGACTTTCCAATTCACCAAATCCTTGGAATGGAGGATGGGCAGGCCGGGCACACAGGAGAAACTGGAGGCCGTCAGATAGAAATCATTCCCCACGGCACAGACATCGGGGTCGGAATAATCCGCATGAATCACCGGATTCTTGTACATGCCATTGCCCAAATCGGGCGACCATACTTCAGACAGGTATTCCTGAGTTTGTGCCGCTAGCGGGATTCCTCCGCAAAGGAGGCAACCACACATCGCCACCCGCAACATACCTCTTGATAAACTTTCTTTCACCATTGTATACTTTCTGTTTGATTCGATTTATAATCTTTCCTTTATTATATATACGAACGAAGAGCAGATTCTCCCTATTTAAGAATACAAAAAAACCTTGCAAAAAGCAAAATCAGCTCTTGGCAAGGTTCTTTTATGCTAACGGACAAGCCTTTAAATCTCAATCAGGCTGAACGAATAAGCCGGAAGTTCATAGTCGAATTCAGGTTTCACCTTGATGTCGCTCTCCTTCGGACGGGCATTGCGGTCGTCCCAGTTGCCGGTCAACACATGCAGGCGGGCATCCAAACTCTGCGCCTCGCCGAAACGGTCTTTCAGGCTCGACAAGTCCAGTTTCCCTTTCACGGGATGATTCAGGAGGTTCACCATTTTAATGTACACCTTTCCAGTTTTGGTATCGCGTACCGTGCTGACAGCCAGACGATCGCGTACTCCCTTACGGCCTTCGTTCACCGAAAGAGTGCTTTCGATATACTCGTCGCCGCAATAGTTGCCGCAAAGCTTCTGCACATAGTAACCTACTGTGGGCTTCACCTCTTTGTTATTGAAATAAATCATGTCCGGATTCCAATTCACATGTCCATCCTTAGCCAACAAAGGAGCATACGAACTCATGGCCACCACATCACCGTTGCGCTCCATGCCGCAAATGTGCAAGGCTTCGCACAAGGCCGTCTCTATGTTGTTGGGACGGCCGGGAGCATGAGCCGCGTATTCGCCCAAATACACTTTGGAACCGTTACGGTCGTATTGGTCATAATAGTCCTGATGATAAATGAACCAACCGGGCGTCTGATAATAATGCTCGTCAATCATGTCTATCTTATGGTCTTTAGCCAAACGCCAACCGGTCTCGTAATCACTACCTTCCGACCACGGTCCTGACGTACCGCAAACGACGATGTCAGGATACTTCTCTTTCACGGCTTTGACAATCATCAGATAGCGTTCTTCAAACGTTTTGGAAATCAAATCTTCGTTGCCGATGCCGATATACTTCAGGTTAAACGGTGCCGGGTGTCCCTGCTCGGCACGGACTTTGCCCCATTTCGTAGTCTTGGCATCCCCGTTGGCCCACTCAATCAAGTCCAACACATCCTGTACGTATTCCGGCATCTTATCCATCGGGATACCTCCCTGCTGTCCATGCCCGCAGTCGCTCGAGTTCTGGCAACTCACACCGGCTGCCAACACCGGAAGCGGCTCGCACCCGATATCCTCGCAGAATTGGAAGTACTCATAATACCCCAAGCCTTTCGTCTGATGGTAGCCCCACAAGTTGCGTTGAGGTTTGCGGGCTTCCAACGGTCCAATCGTCTCCTTCCAATTATAAATGTTGTGCAAACCGTCTCCATGAGCCACACAGCCGCCAGGGAAGCGCATGAACTTCGGTTTCAAATCGGCCAACGCCTGAGCTAAATCGGCCCGCAAACCGTTCTTTCTCCCTTTGAACGTCTGTTGCGGGAAAAGCGAAATCATGTCCAAAGCCACCTTGCCCGTCCCCAAAGGTTCCACTTTAATGGACGCGTGGTCGGCATCGGCATCGGCTTTCAACACCGCAGTCATTTTCTTCCAATCCGACTTGGGTGCTTTAAGGATGGTCTGTGCCATCACCCGACCGTCCTGCACGAGGCTCACCCGTATCTTTCCGCCTTTTCCCTCCAACTGTTTGGCAAACACCGACAAATCGTATTTCTCACCTTCACGAACGGGAATACCGTCGAAACCGCCATTCAACAAAGCCACTTGGCCAGGCTGTTTCACGTCCACGACGGCATAATTCGGGTTGTTTTCATGGATAGGCTCGGATTTCCGTATCTCCCACGTCCCGCCGTTGCCTTCCAACGTCCAGGCAAAATCGGCTTTCCAAGCCTTGTTTCCCCCCTTGACATCGGCTTGGGAATATTCAAAATCACGGTTCTGCACCAACTCGGCATACAAACCACCATCGGCAGCATAACTGATGTCCTCAAAAAAGATACCAATCAATTTGTCACTGATCTTCTTCGTCCGGCCCGCATCTATCTTGATTGTGGCTTCAAGAGGCTTCAAGCCTTGGAAACGCACCTCATTGTCCCGCGCCAATTCTCCGTTGAGTGCTGCCCAATATACTGCGCTTTCTACAGCTTGCACCATGCGCTCCACTCCGGCATACGACACCTTGAATATTTGTCCGTTCACCGGATGCCCGTCCACAAGTGCCTGCTCCGTTACCGAAGGATAAAGGGAAGCATCAACCTTGCGCGGCTTACTGAAATGATAAAAATCCTTGGACATGGTCTCGTACACCCCACCATCCTTGGTCTTGAACAACACCTTATAAGTAGCCGTTGCCGCATCGTAAGACAAAACCGGTGCAATACAGCTGTTCACCCCTTCCATATAAGGATAATCCTGCGGACACCATTTCACCAAATCTTCACTATAAGCCACAGCAAACTGGTTGGCATAATCGTTCACCTGAAACACGCAACGCCATGTCCCGTCCGGCATCTGCATCAGGTTCGGATTGTACATTTTCTTCTCTGCCCCCCACGTTCCGAAATCGCTCTTGACGAAAGCATGGCCAGGGCCAATCCCCTTCCACACCTGCCGGTTCGCACTCCAAGCAAAATTCAACCCATTGCCCACATGCACATTATAGGCCATAAGGTACACCGAATCAGGGACTGCGGCTCCAACCGAAACGGATGCACACAATCCCCATCCTAACAAAGCCGCAGAAAGAGCCTTGTTCACAAAATGTTTTTTCATGTCAAATTAATATTGATAATTAGATAAAAATATATTGCCTAACCGTTTAATCTTCTTCGGCTTTCAACCCTAACTGTTTAATCCGGATGTCTGTCGAAACGCCCCGGCTCTTCAGTTCCAACACGGCCGTACGTTCGGCTGTCGTCGTGTTCTGGTCTAATTGGTAATGCACGGTATATTTCCCGGAACGTCCGGAAGTGGGTGCCCCGTCAGCCAAACGCACCCACGCAGGCTCCCCTCCCTTGAAAGCCAACGTCCAGTCGTCACCATAAGTCTGGAACACCAAACTGTCACGCACCTGACGAGCCGTATCCTGCAACGTGAACTGGTAGTTTCTGCGCACCGGACGCTCGATATTCAAATAGTGATATTGCGTGTAGGCTGTCACCAACGTCTTGCCATCGGCATGGAAATAGATGTAATCCGTACGAATCGTATCTGTGTTGTTTACATCCAACTTCACATCAATCTTTTTCACCATATAATATCCTTGGGGTACAGTTCCGGCCATGGAATCTTCATTGACATGCATCCAGTTGGCCGGCACGGAAATAGACCAATCGAAAGTGGTGGCAAACCTCAAAGAATCAACGGTCTGGTCGGCATAAAGCACAGAGCCGTATCCGCTCGGATAAATGATTTGTGCAAAATTGTAAGAATTCTCCTTATTATCACAAGCCGCAAACAAAACAGCGGCCAAGGCTACTGAAAACCCAATTACTTTCTTCATGATATTTATTTCATTAAAATGACGAGCAAAGATAAATAAATAATTGAAAGTATCCTTATTTATCATTATCTTTGCAAGATGGAAAACCCTTTTTATAACGATATTTATGAAATCTTGCAGACGAAGGGCTGCGAAGGACTTCCCGTAGGCATCATCGCCAAACAGGTCTACAACCGTCACGCCGGACTGTTTAATACGGAACTGACATACGAAAGGGTTTATCAAAATGTACGCTTCTTTCTATGGGCACAGTCCTGCAAACCGTCGTCGCCTTTCATGGGAACGGCCAATCGCGGTTGGTATGCCTTGAAACCCAACGTCTGCCGACAGATGCGAATCGACTTCACCGAAAGCCCCTCGGAAGAAGCCGTTGAACTTCCTGAAAAAGAAGAAAGAAGCATGGATTACCCGACTCTGTTCTAACAAACACACATCAGTACCACTCAATATTTGAACTGTAACTGCTTTGTTTTTTCCATTTCAGCACATCGGCCAACTCCGAAGCATTGGCTGAGAATGTGAAATTATAGGAAGTATAAGGACTCAACACCACGCTAGCCGACATGGAGAAACAGTGCAAATCACGTGATATTGAAGCCGTTGTCATGGACAAACGGTGATAGTTGAAGTCATATCCCGAGGAATAAGTCAGATTCCATCCGTCCGAAATACGGATGTTACCCGAAAAGTTCAGCGTATGGGTCAGCTTATAAGGGTAGCGCATCTTCTTTACCTTAATGCGTCCGCTTGTATTCTCCGACATCGTCACACCGTATGATACGGTAAAGGACCAAGGCAACTGGAATTTCAAATATCCGTCTTCGTCCACCTCGGCCTTCTGAGGCTCCTTTTTGGCTCCGGCCCGCTCCGATTTCTTACGGTCGGGATCTATGTTCGTGTCGCCCGCTTCCTCCTCGTCCGTCTCGCCATCTGTCCCTTCCACGGACTCCGCCCGGCCTTTTCCCCATCCGAAAAGTTTTCTGAACGTCTCGTTGTTGAACGTATAAGACAAATTCTGCGACATGCCTTGGAAACGTCCAAAACGCCCGTACGACCATTCCGTACGGTCACCCACACGCACATTACCGTTTTCGTCGAACTCGTATGCATAAGTGGCAAACTGGGCATTCATGCTGAACGTATAGTTCCAAGGTGTCTTGATACGCACCCTCATCGACAAATCACTCCACGGTTGACGTTCGGCCGCCATGTTGTAGCTCAGGTTCGCTCCCAGTTCGTCAATAAGGCTGACTTTCCGTACCGAATCGTTCTTCGTACGAACCTTCATCTCTATGTTATTGGATATGTCCATCGACACGCTTCCGGTCTTCCCCCGCCCCGGCACACCATAGAGGCTACCGCTGTAAGGAGAATAACTCACCGTAGATACATTGCCGTCTTTATCCGTCTTCACGTACGACGCATAATAACCGTAACGGGACGTACCGAAATCCGGTGCATAATTAAAGCTTACGGTCGGCGTGAAGACATGGCGGATGGTCTGTATCTTCTTACCGAACAAAGGCGTGTAAAAACCGTAGAGTTTGGTCGTGGCCGATACGCTCATATCATAATTATACACGTTCTGGAATCCCCAAATCGTGTCGTTCACTTCCCGTTGGTTTTCTTCATCCCATCCTTTCATGACCTTATGCGTGTACATACGGTCGGTAAACCTGAATTCCGGCGTGATATTGATATAGTTGAACAAACTGAACGTCGCACTGATGGGCACGTTATGACGCATACCGTTACGCCAGTCTTTAATCAGATTGGACTTGAACAACAAGTCTTCTTTCGTATCTATGCTGTTGCTCAAGCTTCCGGTATAGCTTAAAGCAATCTTTTCGTACCACTTTTCTTTCCCCGCAGCCTTCTTGCGCTTGAAAGGATAGAAACGCGCCAAAGTAATATCAAGGCTCGGCAAAGTCATCGACAGGGAAGAGTCCTGGATGCTTTGCGACAAGTTGAAAGAACTGGAAAGCGTCAACCCTATCCGCTCGAAAGTCTTGGAATAAGCCACACTCGACGTACGCGTACTCTGCGTGTAGTTCTCCGGATTGTACATGCTCGTCAGATTGTTACGCTCGTAGTTAGAGGTTGCAAAATTCACACTGGCAGAGAAACTTTGTGAAGGATTAGCCTTGGCGTCCTGACGATGCGTCCATTGAATCTTGAAGCTAGTGGACTTCGAATAATCCGGCATGTTTTTCTCTCCTTCCACCGTATTTTGGTAGCTCAGGAAGAAATTACCATTGAAGCGGTAACGCTTACGGTAATTGGATTGCGTACTCAATCCCCACGACCCCTTGGTATAAATCTCTCCGATAAGTTTCAGGTCTATCATATCGCTGATGGCAAAATAATACCCACCATCACGCAAATAGAAACCACGGATACTTTCGTCACCGAACGTGGGCATGATGAACCCGGAAGAATACTTCTTACTGAAGGGAAAGAAACCGTAAGGAATGGCTAACGGCAAAGGTACATCCTCCACCACCAAATAGGCAGGACCGAATATGACATTCTTCCCCGGACGCATCTTGGCACGTGTCAATGCCAAATAAAAATGAGGATGTTTCGCGCTGCATGTCGTGTATTTGCCATGACGGATGTATGTCACGCCCTCAGCATCGCGTTTTGACTCTTCACTAATCATGAACCCATCCCCCTGCTTCGTGTAGACGTTATCAATAAATGCCTTGCGGGTCTTGAAATTGTAACTGATACGTTCCGGCTCATACTGGTCGCTTCCTTGCTTGAATACCGGTTGGTTCTGCACTTTTCCCGTGGAGTCGGGACGTCCTACGGCATGAACGATGCTGCTGTCCATGTTCATCGTAATCCAATCGGCCTGCAACTCCAGATTGGTATAATTTACTTTACTGTTACCATACAGGTTGGCATTTCCCAGTCCGGCCTCGAAGGTCACCGAATCGGATGCCGTATATTCCACAGGTTGGTCGAGCACCGACTTGCTCACTTTGGCGGTATCTTCCGCCACCGAATCAGCCTGTAAGCTGTCTGTGACCGCTGCCCCGATGCTATCCGGAATGGCAACCTTTCCCCTGACACTGTCAGGAAGATGCCCGGCACTGTCCGCCGCCAACTCACGCAAACCGGAGAGTACCGTATCTTTTAGTAAAGAATCCGCAGTTCCACTATTTTTTACCAAGCTATCGGACATCCCTCTTCCTATCTCAACGTAAGAAGACGAAAGCCCTTCGTTCAATCCGCCTTGCGCCAACATACAGAATGAACTACCCACCAAAAGGAATATAGCTATTTTTGTTTTCAACCGAATTCAGTCTTGTTCTAAACCAGTAAGCGGATGCAAAATTACATAAAATCCGCTTAATGCCCGAGATTTTCCGTAAAAAGTTCCATCCAATGCCTAAAACGCCGTGCCCCGTCCTCGCCATACTTGCTCACACTCTTCAACGCTTGTTCCGGTGTTTTTTCCCCGTCGGGATGGGATTTGGAATAAAATTTATCCGCATAACAGATGAGCTGTTCCTCCAAAGTCTCCGGATAATAATCCTGCACAGGTATAGGCAAACCCTGCGCTGCAATTTCTTCGCGCGAAAGCCCCGCACCGGTATGACGCTCGCACACCCTGGCGTGACGCGGAAACCCTTCCGCACGCAGCATCTCCGCCCCGAGATAACCGTGGCAAATATAAAGTGCGTCTCCCGTACATAAAATACCGGGAGCATGGGTGTGCAAAATGCCGATGTCATGTAACAAAGCAGCCTCCTCCAAGAATGCCTTATCCAAACCCAACTCCGGATGGAGTACTGCAATTTTCAGGCAACGGTCGGCCACCTGGCGGCTATGAATCCATAGAAGTTCCCTCAAACGGGGGGTATCAGCATAATATTTATCTATCAAGGCTATTGCATCCATTTTATTTCAGCTCGGATTGATCGCCACAAAAGTACGATAAAAAACAGTGTTTTCCTAAGAACTATCCTTAAAATACATAAAGGCGGACCTAGTCCCCTATCCAAGCCCCCTTTGGCCGCAAAATACAAACGATGCAATGCAAACACATAAAAACCAAAAGAGAACGACATTCTTAACAGATTATCCGGTTTTATCCTTACCTTTGCAAATGACATTGGGGCAGCGTACCCGAACAACAATGAAGCCTTGCAGATACATAACAAATCCAAGTTATAAAACTATTTATTATTGAGACATGTCAATATGGAGCAAACTCATAGGAACTAAGAGAACCGAGGATAAAAACAATACCATTGGTAATGAAACCACCCCTGTACCATACCGTGCCCACAATTATGCAATTGTAGATGTCGAAGTCGGTTTGAAAGACCATAAAATCCATGATATAGGAGCACTCAAACGTGATGGCGCGACATTCCATAAAACTTCAAAAGAAGAACTATTTATTTTCTTAAACGACATAGATTACCTCTGCGGCCACAATATCATCCATCATGATGCCAAATACCTGTTTACGGACAAAACATGCCGTTGGACCTTAGTTGATACACTTTACGTCTCGCCCTTATTGTTTCCGGAACGCCCATACCACAGGCTTGTGAAAGATGACAAATTGTCCAGTGACCAGATGAACAATCCTGTGAACGATTGCCAAAAAGCAAAAGACTTATTGTTGGACGAAATGGCATGTTGGAACTCATTGCCCAAGGAAAAACGCATCTTATTCGCGTCGTTACTGAAAAACCAGAAAGAATTTGAGGGATTCCTTAGCATGGTAAGCGCGGAATATATCCATGAGGGAATGCCAGAACTTATCAAAAGACTTTATACCGGAAAGATTTGCCGAAACGCCGACCTTGGCACGCTCATCGAACAATATCCATGCGGATTGGCATACGCATTGGCTCTGATTGATACCACCGATTATCGTTCCATCCTCCCTGGGTGGGTACTTCACAATTATCCGGAAGTGGAATTTATTGTAAAACTCCTGCGCCACACCAAATGCCAAGAAGGTTGCGACTACTGCCATACGCAATTGGACGTGCTCCATAACCTGAAAGCATTTTTCGGATATGAAAGCTTCCGGACATATGAAGGCGAGCCGCTGCAAGAACGAGCCGCCCAAGCTGCGGTGAAAGGCAAATCGCTGTTGGCCATATTTCCTACCGGTGGCGGCAAATCCCTTACCTTCCAATTACCCGCACTCATGGCAGGACGCTCCGTGCACGGACTTACGGTTGTCATTTCCCCCTTGCAGTCCCTGATGAAAGACCAGATAGACAACCTTGCAGACAAAAGTATCACAGATGCCGTAACCATAAATGGAATGTTAGACCCCATCACAAGGGCACTGTCCATACAAAGAGTGCAAGACGGAGAAGCTTCATTGTTGTATATATCTCCCGAGATGCTCCGTTCCAACACCATTGAAAGAATATTGATAGCCCGGCATGTGGTAAGGTTTGTAATAGACGAAGCACATTGTTTCTCTTCATGGGGACAGGATTTCAGGGTAGACTATCTCTACATCGGTAAATTCATCCAAAAATACCAGCAAAAGAAAAAATGCAAGCATCCGATACCTGTATCATGCTTTACGGCCACGGCCAAACAGAAAGTGATACAAGACATCTGCGACTATTTTAAGCAAACCTTGGACTTGAACTTGGAATTATTCGCATCAACGGCCTCAAGAACAAACCTGCGCTATTCCGTCTTACATGTAGAAAGCGACAATGACAAGTATTTAAAGCTGAGAGAACTTGTAGCAGAATCCGATTGCCCGACAATTGTTTACGTATCACGTACCAAACGAACGATGGAATTGGCTGCAAAATTGACTCGCGACGGTTACAAGGCACTGCCTTTCAATGGCAAGATGGAAGCTGATGAAAAAAATGCCAACCAAGACGCTTTCATGAACGACCAAGTACACATCATCGTAGCTACGTCTGCATTCGGTATGGGAGTAGACAAGAAAGATGTCGGCCTTGTGGTACATTATGACATTTCCGATTCGTTGGAAAACTACGTTCAAGAAGCAGGCAGGGCAGGTCGTGACCCTGGCCTCAGCGCACGTTGTTATGTGCTTTACAATGACAACGACTTGGACAAGCATTTCATATTGCTAAACCAAACGAAACTAAGCATCAGCGAAATACAACAGGTATGGAAAGCTGTCAAAGACCTTACCAAGCATCGCATGAAAGTCAACTGTTCCGCATTGGAAATTGCCCGGCAAGCAGGATGGGACGATTCGGTGTCCGACATTGAAACCCGTGTACGGACTGCATTAGCGGCTTTGGAACAAAGCGGATATCTGGTAAGAGGAAACAATGTACCTCATGTATATGCCACAGGAATCACGGTAAAGAACATGGACGAGGCAAGAGAACGCATATCGGCATCAGTCCTCTTTGGCAGCGATGAAACAGAAAAGGCAGTCCGCATCATCAAGTCATTGATATCCCAAAAGCACATTGCCAAGGCCCAGGATTCGGAAGCAGAATCACGGATCGACTATCTGGCAGACATCTTGGGGCTAAGCAAAAGAGAAGTCATATCCGTAGTGGAACGCATGCGACAGGAAGGCATATTGGCAGACAGCAAAGACATATCTGCCTATTTGCAGGATGCAGGCGATTCGGAACGAAAGTCACAAATGCTCCTCGAACGTTTTGCCAAACTTGAACAATACATCCTCAATCACATTCCCGACGGGACTTTGCGGATCTCATGCAAGCAACTGAATGAAAATGCCGTGAACGACGGAATCAACACGTCCAAAGAAAAAGATATACGTACGCTGCTCTATTTCCTCACCATCAAGGGATATACGCACAAGAAAGAAGATGCAGCCCATAATATGGAAATAAGCCGCCAAACAGATTTGGAATCGACCATCAGGCATTTTGAGAAACGATTGGAAATAAGCCGCTTTACCGTGGAATGGCTGTACCGATTAGCTTCTGGCGCAGAAAAGGAGAACGCGCCCGGCAAAGCCATCCAGTTTTCTGTGGTAGAGCTTTTGAACCGAATAAAATCAAATCCCCAATCCCTTTTCGGCAGACTTGACGACATCCAGTTGGAAGACGTGGAAGAAGCACTTCTATACTTGTCGAAAATCGGTGCGCTGAAACTTGACGGTGGCTTCCTGGTGCTTTACAATGCCATGAATATCGAAAGGACAAAAGACAGCAAGTCGAGATACAAGCAAGACGACTACCGGATGCTGAATGAATTCTACAAACAGAAAATCCAACAAGTGCATATTGTTGGAGAATATGCCAACCTGATGGTGAGAGATTACCGCGCAGCCCTGCAATATGTCCAAGACTATTTCCAAATGGACTACAAAAAGTTTGTCGCAAAATATTTTAAGGGAGACAGGACAAATGAAATACAACGCAACCTCACGCCGCAGAAATACAATCAATTGTTTGGCCAACTATCCAAACGGCAAATGGACATTATTTCCGATAAGGCTTCACGTTGCATCGTGGTCGCAGCCGGCCCAGGTAGTGGAAAGACACGTGTGTTGGTCCACAAACTGGCCTCACTCCTGCTACTCGAGGACGTGAAACACGAACAGCTCCTGATGCTGACATTTTCAAGGGCGGCAGCCACGGAATTCAAACAAAGGCTCATGGGCCTGATAGGCAACGCAGCCCATTTTGTAGAAATAAAGACATTCCACTCCTATTGCTTCGACCTTTTGGGACGGATAGGAAATCTTGAAGACTCAAAAAATGTTGTCGCAAAGGCTGCAGAGATGATATGCCAAGGAGAAGTAGAGCCCAACAAAATCGGCAAGACGGTGTTGGTCATAGACGAGGCCCAGGACATGGGAACCGAAGAACACGCACTTGTAAAGGCTCTGATGGCCAACAACGAAGAGATGCGCGTGATTGCTGTGGGAGACGATGACCAAAACATCTATGAATTCCGTGGTTCCGATTCCAATCACATGTACCGGTTGGCACAAGAAAACGGAAGTACATTTGCCGAAATGACCGAAAATTACCGCAGCGCACGCCATCCGGTGGATTTTGCCAACGGATTCCTGAAGAACATAGATAATAGGATTAAGAACATGCCCATCATCTCCATGAGAAAAGAGGATGGTTGGGTGGAAGTGACACACCATCAATCCAAGTGCATGTACCAACCGCTTGTCGAAAACTTGCTCCGACACAAGGACAAAGGAACTTCGTGCGTGCTCACCCAAACAAACGAAGAGGCTGTCATCCTGATGGCTCTTTTGCGAAAACAAGGTATAAACAGCAAACTGATACAGTCAATGGACGGCTTACGTTTTTGGAACATGATGGAAATGAGATATTTCCTGAGATATATAGACAAACGGATTAAAACACCGTTGATTACAGAAGAACTATGGGAAGAAACCAAGCATGCGACCTTTTCTGCCTATGACAGGAGCCAGAGTTTGATGTATGTAAAACGGTGCGTGGAACAATTTGAACAAACCAACAAGACAAAATATGTCAGCGACTTCAAAGAATTTGTATTTGAGTCGTCTGCGGAAGACTTCTGCGACATATCAGGAACCGATGTAGTGGTATCGACCATCCACAAGGCTAAAGGCAGGGAGTTCGACGACGTGTATATGCTCATATCCGACAGTTATGCCAAGGATGCACACCTGATGCGTAGATATTACGTGGGAATAACCCGTGCGAAAAACAGGCTTTTCATACATACGAACGGGGATTGCTTCAATCATTTAAGTACGGACAGATATTTTACCGATCCACAACAATATGATATGCCTGAAGAAGTCGTGCTACAACTCTCCCACAAAGATGTCAATCTGGGCTTCTTTAAAGAACGGAAACAAGAAGTCTTGGCATTGAGGGGGGGAGATGCTTTGACTTACAGTGATTTCTTTTTGTATAGTCCATCGACCGACAAACCAGTAGCCAAGTTATCATCAAAAATGCAGGGCACATTATCTGAGTGGGAAAAAAGAGGTTATAAGGTGAAATCTGCGTCTGCACGGTTCATCGTGGCATGGAAACCCAAGGATGCGCCAAAAAACGAACCGGAAACGGCTGTTCTCTTAGTTGATTTGATGCTTTCCTTGTAAGACATCCTCCTACACAGGAACCTTCCTTTGGCACTTTGTCATTTTGTCCACCGTGTCCACTCGCGGTTTCCATATTCCGGTGTCCACCGCGCAGCAAACACAAACACGCGAATCTCGCGACTCATGCCATAACCCAAAAGACAGCTTTTCGCGGAAAAAGCGACAAAACGGCAGACATCCCCCTCCTCCTCCGGCAAGAAACCCGTCGGGCTGTAAGCCATAAAGCATCCCGTGCGGCACTTTGTCAACCCATGCTTGCACATCCGAAACGCCCAAATAGAGACAAAAAGTCCGTTTCTGGCCAGCTTTTCCCTTCCTACAACCCTCGAAAATATCGTTTTTACGAATTTTCACATTCAATCGGCTGAGATTCGTTTTTCGCTTTCAGCCGAACGATTTTTATTTCGGCACATAAAAATCATATTTTCTGCGGACATTTTACCGCAATCAAGTGGAAAGAATGGCATTTTTCTGCCGAAATCCATCCTATTTGCTCCTTTTCATGCAGAGCTAAAAGTCTAAAAAACACTAATTAAGTAGCAAAAAGATTCATTTTTACCTAATTTTGCCATCAAAATGATTTCAACATAACCCATAAATCCCCTCTGGAAATGCTCACATTCATCTCTTGCGCCAAAACGATGACGGAAAAAACGCCGACGGTTCTTCCCCCGGCCTCCTCTCCCCTGTTCATCGAAGAGGCACGCCACATCGCTTTGTCCATGACGGAATTCACAGCCGGGGAGCTGGCCGGCATGCTACATGTCAATCCCCAAATCGCGGCACGCACCGGCCTGCAATTCCGTGCGTTCCATGACGAAGGGACAACCGGACTTCCGGCCTTATCTGCCTACACGGGAATGGTGTTCAAGCACATCGCGCCACAAGATTTCACGACGGAAGACTGGGCATACGCCCAAAGCCACCTGTTCATCACCTCGTTTCTCTACGGGTTGTTGCGACCGGCCGACCGCATCCGGAACTACCGGTTGGAAGGGCACGTAAAGCTGCCGGAAGAAGGCCACACCCTGTTCGCCTATTGGCGCGCACGACTGACGGACACTTTCATTTCGACCATACGGCAACAAGGAGGCATATTGGTGAACCTGGCCAGTGCGGAAATGAAAAACTTGTTCGACTGGACACGCGTCACCCGGGAATTGCGGGTGGTTACCCCGGATTTTTATACTTACAAAGGCGGACGGTTGTCCACCGTAGTGGTCTATGCCAAGATGTGCCGGGGCGAAATGACCCGTTTCATCCTGAAGAACCGTATTGAAAATCCCGAAGATTTGAAAACCTTCGAATGGGAAAGCTACCGTTTCAATCCCCATGAAAGCCACGACGACCATTGGGTTTTCACGCCCGGAACATAACCATGTGCCCGCATCTCCCGGCAAAGCCCGTTCCACCCTTCACGAGGCCATAAAGAACACGCCCGCCGGAATCCTGTCCGACGGGCGCACTTATCAACACATTTTATCGAGATCAAGCCTCACGGCAAGCCTTCACGGCCTCAACCAGACGCTCGAAATCTTCAGGATATACGTCGCCGATGTTCCCGATACGGAAAGTGTCGGCCTGAGAAATCTTGCCCGGATATATCACGAAGCCTTTCGCTTTCAACTCGGCATAGAAAGCCTTGAAGTCGAAATCCTTCTCAGGATAAAGGAAAGAAGTGATGACCGGCGACTGCACGGCTGCCGGCAACAATGCCTTGAAGCCGAGCGACTCCATGCCCTTTACCAATACTTCGTGGTTCTTGCAGTAACGGGCGTAACGGGCTGCCACTCCCCCTTCGGCCTTCAGCTCTTCCATGGCTTCCTTGAAGGCGCGTACCACGTGGGTAGGCGAGGTGAAACGCCACTTGCCATGCCCTTTTTCCATCGTCTCCCACTGGTCGTAGATGTCGAGCGACAAAGAACGCGACACGCCCTTGCAAGCCTTCAGTTCACTGCGGCGGGCGATGATAAAGCCGAAACCGGGCACGCCCTGGATACATTTGTTCGCACTGCTGATGAGGAAATCGATGCCGAGTTCCTGCACATCCAAAGGCACACCGCCGAAACTGCTCATCGCATCCACAATCAGTTTCTTGCCATGCGCCTTGACCACACGGGCCAAATCCGGCAGCGGGTTCAGGATACCCGTAGTCGTCTCGCAGTGCACGAAAGCCACGTGGGTCACATCGCCGTGGCGCGACAGGTTCTTCCCCACCACTTCGGGGTCTACCTGCATGGTCTCCTCGAAAGCCACCATGTCGTAGGCAATGCCGTGGCGGTCGGCAATGACTCCCATGCGGTTGCCGTAAGCACCGTTGCTGAAGATAAGCAGCTTGTCACCCGGCTTGAGGGCACTGCCCAACACGGCTTCCACACAATAGGTACCGCTACCCTGCATCAGCACGGAAGTGTACTCTTCCGGATGTTTCGTGGCCATCTCCACTAGCGATTTGCGGATTTCTTCCACGATTCCCACGTTATAATCTTCATCCCAAGTGCACCAGTCACTCAGCATGGCTTCTTTTACGGTTTCTGAAGTGGTCAACGGACCAGGCGTCAACAAAAGATAAGGTCTCATATTCTTGTTTTTTTTAATGTATTAATTCATTTTTTTGTTTATAGTCTCGATTACTGCCGGAAGTTCCGTAATGTCGTCCACCACATAGTGGGCACCGGCTTCCAACATGCGGCGGCGCACTTCGGCCTTGCGTGCGTCCAATTCATCAGCCGGCATGGCATCCACTTCCTCCTGCGTGAGGGCCAGTTCGTTGCTTCCCATGACCACACCCACGGTCCATACTTTGGCGTTCACTCCTTCTTTGATGTCAGCTATCGTATCTCCGTACTTCAACACGCAATCCACCGACGGTACGGCCAAATCTATCATATTCCGGTAGACCATATAAGGATAAGGACGTCCGGCAGGCAGATGGTCCGAAGTCACGCAGTTGTCCACTTTGTAACCGGCTTTTTCCGCCGCCGGAATCACGATGTCCATCATCTTGTTGGTATATCCGGTAGTGGAGCCTATCTTGATACCGGCCTTGCGCAATGCCTCTACGGTATCCACCACGCCGGGTATCGGTTCGGAATAATTCTCCAAGGTGTCAAACAACACGCGCTGGAAAGCCTCGTAACGGGCCTGCACGTCCTCATCGGTGTAGTCGCGACCGTACTTCTCGCGGAATGCAGCCTTGACCCGGTCGATGTTGAACAGGGCACGGATTTCCTCAATCTTGGTCAGCCCCATGTAAGCACGGGTCTCCGCAGCCGTCACCGGCACGCCGATCTCGTTGAAACTCTCGATGAAAGCTGCCACGGGGGCAAAGCAACCGTAATCCACAGCCGTACCGGCCCAATCTAAAATGATGCACTCAATTTTTTTCATGTTTCTATGTTTGAACTAAATGGTTTATCTGTTTTTAATCACTTCCGGGGAAAGGGCATACTCCTCGCCCTCGCAAGGGAACGGCGCAGAGGGAGCATAGACGAAATTCTTCGGGCCACGGTGGCGTTCCCGGCGGTAACGCCATACGATGTAAGCCGCAGAGCAGGCAAAGGACACACTGCAAATGATGCCCACATAACTGCACGCAAAGTTATAAAATTGCAACCAGTCGACATCGGGATTGAAACATTCCTTGAACACCAGAACCAACACCGTACCCATATAACCGATGAAATCCAACGTAATAATGAAGAAACCCACGTTGCCTTTTATCCTGAAACAAGCGATGAAACGCTCGAAGAAAAGAGTCTGGAAACTCAAATAGACGGTATAGAGGCACAGGCTCTGCAGGAAAAGCCAAAGCGTGACGGGCAAATTCCAAGCCTCGTAATGGAAGGCCACACTGCTCAACACGGCACAGCCGCAAGTAACCAAGGCCAACAAAAGGCAGAGAACCTTGACGTTGCTCTTCACCATCGACATGGCCGCGAACAGTACGAGAATCACCAAAGTGACCGTAGCGTCGATTTGGGCAAAAGCCCACGAAGACAACCCTGCCGCCTTCACATCGATGATTTTCACGAGGAAGTCTTCTTTAAGGTCTTGCAACACGGTAATGAACAGGTTGGCAAAGAAGAGCATCAACAACACGGGCATGAAGCTCTTAAATACAGCCGAACGTCCCTTGCGGTCGAGAGCCACACGCTCCGTACGCAATTCCATGTCGGCCTTCGTAGGATGCGGAAGCCGGGTCATCGCCCATCCCAACAAGGAAAGCAACGGGAAAGCGAACGCACCGATGAACGCGGGCATCCAGAATTCGCTGACATGAAGCCCGTCCATCACGAAAAGCCCCAACGACTTGGCCGTACCGGAACTGATGGCGATACTCAAACCCATCAGGCTGGCCAATAAGTCCGTCACCCTCCGGCCTTCCAAGAAGCTGAATATCACTCCCCACATGCAACCCAACGACAACCCGTTGAAGAACAGGGCAAAGACATTATAAGGACGGGGCAACGCTCCGAACAACACCAAAGACAATTCGGCCACAGCCACAGAGACGATAATGAACTTCAGCCTGTTCTCTTTTTTCATCTCCGAAATCACCTTGATTCCGATGAGTTTGGAGAGGAAATAACCCGCAATCTGCACGATGCTCGTGGCCGTCTTATAGTCCATTCCGAAAAAGTCAATCCCGTCGAACGTGGCTGCCGTGAAAGGCTTGCGAAGTGCATATACCAATGAATAAGACAACAAAGCCGCACCGCCGGCCCACAAGATGAACAACACATCCGAAAGAGTCTTTTTCTGATTTGCCTTCAATTCCATAATCTCCATTTTTCTATCGTTTCTTGGTTTTCGACGGCAAAGTTATCATGTATTCCTAAACGGAAAAATGAAATTCTATTATTAATAACTTTCATGAAATCAACGAATTGTTATGTAACATTAATGAAACATTCATGCAACGGAACTATAACATGAATGTATTTACTTTGCAGTCGGTAATACAATATAAAAGGTATAATGAACGAACTTTTTGAAATTTACAAACGCATAGAATACTTAAGAAACAACGGAGTGAAGATGAAAGAAATCGCCGACCATACGCAAATGGCGGCCAGTGTGCTCTCTTCGCTCTACTCCAGCGTACTGCCGACCTTTATCGGCGAAGTAAAGAAAGGCATTGCCGAGGAAGAAGCTTTGGACTATGCCCTCTCGCAAGTGAACAACGTATCCAAGAAACGGCTGCTCGGGAATCTGGAAGACATGAAAGAAAGGCTTTTTGAACTGGAACCGCCACAAGGCGGAGAAAAGAGAAAAAGCCCTTTTTGGGACATGATGGCCAGAGAATCGCAGGTTTCCGCGCAGGAAGCCTATAATTACAGCGGCATTTATATCAGCTACAGTCTCTCGTCGGCTGCCGACGCCCTGAAAGTGGAGCCTTACCTCATCACGGCTTCCGAAAACAACGAATACGTACGGGTGGTGCACATGAGTGCCTACAATACCACCCATTCCGGCGTGGGGCTATTCAACAATCACACGAGTTCCTACATCCTGTTCAACGAACGTGAGAGCCCGGAACTGGCTCTTTTTACCATCTACCTGCAACTCCCCATGTATGACTTTCCCAAAATGCTGAAGGGGCTTTACCTCTGTCTCGACTACAACCGTAACCCGATTGCACGCCGGATTCTCTTCGTCAAGCATTCCGACAGCACGGACATGGACGATTTTTTGGCGCTGAAAGGCGAAATCATTCCCAAAGGACAAATACCGGACGACCTCCTACCTTATTATAATTATACGTGTCAACCGGGAGATTTCATCAAGACCTGTACCGTCCCGTCCCCGTCATTGGATACCCAAGACTTGGAACGGGAAAAAAAGATGTTGGAACTCTGAAAAACAAAAGCCGCGCTTCTGCCTCCGACGGACAAAAGCGCGGCTTCTTCTATCTTATATCTTATTTATACTCCTGCCAACTCTTTATCTGGATCTGTTCCATATCCATCTGGCAAAACGCCTCGATGAACGCCTTGGCCAAACGGGCATTCGTCATCAACGGTATGTTGTGGTCGATGGCGTCGCGACGGATACGGTAACCGTTCGTCAGTTCACGCTTGGTCTGATCCTTAGGGATATTGACAATCAAATCGAACTTATGTTGGGCTATCATCGTCAACACGTTGTTCTCGGCAGCCGTATGCTCGTCGGGCCAGTGCACGGCTATCGCTTTCACGCCGTTGTCATTCAAGAAACGGGCCGTGCCCTCCGTGGCATAGATATCATATCCCTTGGCGGCCAACATGCGGCTAGGTTCCAAAAGGTCTACCTTGGACTGTACCGCGCCGGACGAAAGCATCACCGCCTTCTTCGGCACACTGTAGCCCGTAGCAATCAAGGCATTCAGCAAAGCCTCATTGAAATCGTCCCCCAAACAACCGACTTCTCCGGTGGAAGACATGTCCACGCCCAACACGGGATCGGCATTCTGCAAACGGGCAAACGAGAACTGCGAAGCTTTCACGCCGATACGGTCGATGTCGAACACCGACTTGTCGGGACGGTCGTACGGTGCATCCAACATGATACGTGTGGCGGTCTCGATGAAGTTGCGCTTCAACACCTTCGACACGAAGGGGAAACTGCGGGACGCACGGAGGTTGCATTCGATGACCTTGATTTGGTTCCCCTTAGCCAAATACTGGATATTGAAAGGACCGGAAATGTTCAGCTCACGGGCAATGCGGCTACTGATTTTCTTGATGGCACGCATGGTCGAAAAATACAAGTGCTGGGCCGGGAACACCAATGTGGCGTCGCCCGAATGCACACCGGCATATTCGATATGTTCCGAGATGGCGTATTCCACCACTTCCCCGTTCTGTGCCACGGCATCGAACTCCACTTCTTTCGTCTCCTGCATGAATTGGGACACCACTACCGGGTATTCTTTCGACACTTCACGGGCCATTTCCAAGAAACGGGTCAACTGTTCCTCATTGTGGCATACGTTCATGGCCGCACCGGAAAGCACGTACGACGGACGAACCAATACGGGATAACCCACCTTGTCGATGAAAGCCTTCATGTCGTCCAAGCTAGTCAGCTCCTGCCAAGCCGGTTGGTCGATGCCGAGGCGGTCGAGCATGGCCGAGAACTTGTTGCGGTTCTCCGCACGGTCGATAGACACAGGGGACGTGCCCAGGATGTGTACCGACTGGCGATGGAGTTTCATGGCCAAGTTGTTCGGTATCTGTCCGCCCACGGACACGATGACACCGCCCGGTTGCTCCAAGTCAATCACGTCGAGCACACGCTCGAAAGACAACTCGTCGAAGTAGAGACGGTCGCACATGTCGTAGTCCGTCGAAACCGTCTCGGGATTATAATTGATCATGATGGACTTGTAGCCTAACTTGCGTGCGGTCTGTACCGCGTTGACGGAACACCAGTCGAATTCCACGGAAGAACCGATACGGTAAGCGCCGGAACCCAACACGATGACTGACTTGTCATTCTTGTAATAATTGACATCGTAGCCATCCGTGCCGTATGTCATGTAGAGGTAGTTCGTCAGTTCCGGATGTTCGGATGCCACCGTGTTGATGCGCTTCACAGCCGGTAAGATACCCAGTTGCTTACGGTACTGGCGCACCTGCAGGTTCTCCTTCTCCATGTTGGTACCTTTCGATTTAAGTACGAAACGTGCAATCTGGAAATCGGAGAAGCCCAACCGCTTGGCCTCACGCAATAACTCAGGAGTAACGGACTCCAACGTATCATGTCCCTCCAGTTCTTTTTTCATATCGACAATGTTCTTCAACTTGCCGATGAACCACGGGTCTATCTTCGTCAACTCATAAATACGCTGTATGGTATACCCTTCTTCCAAAGCTTGTGCCATGGCGAAAATACGCAAATCCGTCGGGTTGGAGAGTTCTTCGTCCAGTTGGTCGAAATGCACGTGGTCATTGCCCACAAAACCGTGCATCCCCTGGCCTATCATACGCAAACCTTTCTGGATAATCTCTTCGAACGAGCGGCCGATAGACATGATTTCGCCTACCGATTTCATGCTCGAACCGATGTGACGCGACACGCCCTCGAATTTCGTCAAGTCCCAACGTGGTATCTTGCAAATCAGGTAGTCCAACGAAGGAGCCACGTATGCTGAGTTGGGCGTGCCCATCTCGCCTATCTGATCCAACGTATATCCCAAGGCAATCTTGGCCGCCACAAAGGCCAACGGATAACCGGTGGCCTTGGAAGCCAACGCCGAAGAACGGCTCAGGCGGGCATTTACTTCGATGACACGGTAATCGTTCGTCTCGGCATTGAAAGCATATTGGATGTTGCATTCGCCTACGATTCCCAGATGACGAATACATTTCTTAGACAAATCCTGCAACATCGTCACTTGTTCTTCCGTCAGCGAACAAGTCGGTGCCACTACGATGGACTCGCCCGTATGGATGCCCAACGGGTCGAAGTTTTCCATACTGGCTACGGTGAAACAATGGTCGTTCGCATCGCGGATGACCTCGAACTCGATTTCTTTCCAACCTTTCAAGGATTCTTCCACCAAGACCTGCGGTGCGAAAGTAAAGGCACTACCGGCCAATTCGATGAAACGTTCCTCGTCCGGACAGATGCCGCTACCCAAACCGCCTAATGCGTAAGCCGAACGAATCATGACCGGGTAACCGATCTCACGTGCTGCGGCCAAGGCGTCTTCCATATTCTCTACAGCCTTGCTGACAGGAGTCTTCATCGGGATTTCGTCGAGTTTCTTCACGAAAAGGTCACGGTCTTCCGTGTACATGATGGCTTCCACTGAAGTCCCCAACACTTCTACGCCGTATTCCTCCAGCACTCCGTTACGGTACAGTTCCGTTCCACAGTTCAACGCCGTCTGGCCTCCGAATGCCAGCAAAATGCCGTCGGGACGTTCTTTTTTAATGATTTCCGTCACAAAATAAGGAGTGACCGGCAAGAAATAGACCTCATCGGCAATTCCTTCGGAAGTTTGAATGGTAGCGATGTTAGGGTTAACCAACACAGAACGGACACCTTCTTCGCGCAATGCTTTCAGTGCCTGCGAACCGGAATAATCGAATTCACCGGCCTGACCGATTTTCAACGCTCCGGAACCCAAAACCAAGACCTTTTTGAATTGTTTCTTCATCCTCTTTTCAGAATTATAGTTGTTTTACAATCACACGCTTTCAGAAGCCCTGCTTTACACAGAATCCCAAAATTGGGGCAAAATTAAGCATTCTATTTTTTTTCTCCCAGAAATTCACGGGAAAATATCGGCAAAGGGGGCAAAAATCAACGTTTCCGCTCCAACTCTTGCAAGTTCTCCAATTTTCTCTGTTCCAAAAACTCATAAATGCCACACAGGTGCTCACGCACCTTTCCATGACCAAATTCGTACACTTTACTAACCAATCCGTCCAAGAAGTCCCGGTCGTGGCTCACCACAATCAGCGTGCCGTCAAACGCCACCAAGGCTTGCTTCAAAATGTCTTTCGTCTTCAGGTCCAAATGGTTGGTAGGTTCGTCCAATATCAACAGGTTGACCGGGTTGAGCAGGAGTTTGAGCAACGCCAGACGTGTACGTTCTCCCCCCGAGAGCACCTTCACCTTCTTGGTGCTTTCCTCTCCTCCGAACATGAAAGCCCCCAACAAATCGCGTATCTTCGTGCGGATTTCCCCTTGGGCCACATCGTCTATCGTCTGGAACACCGTCAGTTCTCCGTCTAACAACGAAGCCTGATTCTGGGCAAAATAACCGATTTGGACATTATGTCCCAACGTCAGCGTGCCTTCGTGCTCTATCTCACCCATGATGCATTTCACCAGAGTGGACTTACCCTCACCGTTACGTCCTACAAAAGCAATCTTGTTGCCCCGCTCTACCGTCAGGTTAACGCCGCCGAACACACGGTGGTCGCCGTAACACTTACCCACATCCTCCATCGTCACCGGGTAGTTCCCGCTACGGGGCGAAGGCGGAAACTTCAGCCTCAAAGCCGACGTATCTTCCTCGTCCACCTCGATAATCTGCAACTTTTCCAACATCTTCACACGGCTCTGCACCTGCAACGTCTTACTGTACGTGCCCTTGAAACGCTCGATATAGTCTTTGGTTTCCTGAATCATCTTCTGTTGCTCTTCATACTGTTTCATTTGCTGTTCGCGCCGTTCCTTACGAAGTTCCAGGTATTTGCTGTAATTGACTTTGTAATCGTAGATACGCCCCATCGTGACTTCTATCGTACGCGTCGTGATATTGTCCACAAACTTGCGGTCGTGGCTGATAACCACTACGGCACGGGCACTCTCCGTAAGGAACTGCTCCAACCACTGTATGCTCTCGATGTCCAAATGGTTGGTCGGCTCGTCCAACAGCAGCACGTCAGGATTCTGCAACAACAATTTGGCCAACTCGATGCGCATGCGCCAACCTCCGCTGAAATCACTCGTGGGACGCGTAAAGTCCGAACGCTCGAATCCTAATCCCAACAAGGCCTTTTCCACATCTTCTTCAAAATGGGTCAGGTCGATGGCATAGAACTTCTCGCTCATCGTGGCCACCTTCTCTATCAAAGCCATATAATCCTCGCTCTCATAGTCCGTACGGATGGCCAGCTCTTGGTTCATGACTTCTATTTCCTTTTCCATCCCCTTCAAATGGGAAAAGGCCATCGAAGCCTCTTCGAATACCGTACGCCCGTCTTCCGTCATCAAGTGCTGTGGCAAATAGGCTATCACACAATCCTTAGGAGCCGTGACACGCCCTCTCGTCGGTTGCCGCACCCCGGCCAATATTTTCAACAATGTACTCTTCCCTGCCCCGTTTTTTCCCATCAGGGCAATACGGTCCTTCTCGTTAATCTGAAAAGAAATATCACTAAACAAAGTCGTTCCGCCGAATTCCACGGCCAGTCCGTCTACAGATACCATAAATTATTTTTGAATATGAATAAAAGCTTTCAATCTCTTCCGCTATGCGTAATCAGCATACGGATTTTCCGGTTCAAATCGTCGCACCCCATCAATTCCTCTATCGTCAGGTGCATACGGTAATGCCAGTAGTTTCGCGGATTGGAAGGTACGTTAATACGTTCAAAATCCGCATCGGGATAACGCAACCGTTCGTCTATCGACATCCAGTCCTGCCACGAAATCAGGCAGAGCATCGAAGGAGAATAAAGATGACGTGCCACCACTTCTTCGCACAGCCAACCCGGTATGGAAGCAGGAGCCTCCCCGTCTTTTTGCAACACCTCGTTGAAATATTGTTGCGTGCGCACGGCATCCTCTTCCCACCATCCGCGAAGGGTGGGCATATCATGGGTAAATACGGTGGCCACGCTCCGGTAAGGATTTTCCTCCAACCGTCCGAATTTCAGCCCGAACTTCTTGGGCATGGTTTGAATCTCAAGCGTCAGGATGCGCAAGTCATCCATCACCCAAGGGACACATGCCGGCACCATGCCCAAATCTTCGGCACACACCAACATTTGAGTCGCTTCCACCAAAACGGGCAGTTTACGCATGGCCTGCCCGTACCAGAACTCGTTGTGCCGATGGTAGTAATAATCTTCGTATAAGGCATCGAAAGCCCGTTTCTCTTCCTCGCTCAATGTCTGGTACAGATAATCGCACCGAGCCGAAATACGCGGATGATATTTGTCCGGCTGCTTCGGGTCGGGAATGAAGAGCACATTGCTGATGAGCGCGTATAACCCCTCGCGCAAAGCCACATCTTCGGGCGAAGTCTTCCCGGCAAAAGCCGCTTCCACCTTGCGTTGAGTGTCATACTCGGGCTTCATCGCATACCAGTCCATGCCCAAAGCGTCCAGATAAACGGCCTTCACTTCCTCGGCACGTTCACCGAACAGTTTATCCAATACCCAATCACTGATATTGGGATGTGTAAAATAATTTTTCCGGAACCGAAGCCCATAGCCCTCAATCTCTTCCACACTCATCGGAAGCGAAGGAGAGAAATGCCCCAATAAACCATGTACCGAATCGGACGGAATCTCCCATATCCGGAAGAATCCCAACACGTGGTCGATACGATAGGCATTGAAATACTCGGCCATCTTACGGAAACGACGCACCCACCAACTGCAACCGTCCTCGAGCATGACTTCCCAATTATAAGTAGGAAAGCCCCAGTTCTGGCCGTTGACCGAAAAATCATCGGGCGGCGCACCGGCCTGACCGTCCAAGTTAAAGTAGTACGGCTCCACCCAAGCCTCCACACTGTTGCGACTGATGCCGATGGGGATGTCCCCCTTCAGGATAATTCCCTTCGCACGGGCATAATCGGAAGCCGCCAACAACTGTTCATGCAAGCAGAACTGTACATAATAGTAGTAAGAAACTTCCTCATAGGCCGGAGCGGACGGACGGCAAAAGGCACGTATGTCTTCCCTCCTGTATTCCGCATACTCCGGCCATGCGTGGAAATCGGCCGTCCCGAAACGGTCGCGCAACACGCAAAACGCCGCATAGGGCACCAACCAATCTTCGTTACGCTTGAAAAAAGCCGTATAGCGTCCGGAGGACAGCATTTCTTTACCCTCACGACGGAACACGGCATGCAGGTACTCTTGCTTCAAGGCACTTACCGCCTCGTAGTCCACTTGGGGCAAAGCATTCAAAGCAGCCCGACGCTCTTCGTATTCCGCCATTTCCTTTTCGTCCGCAAGCTTCGGCAACTGGCGCAGGTCGACATACTGGGGATGGAGCGCATAAATGGAAATACTATTATATGGATAAGAGTCCATCCAATTCTTATGGATAGTCGTATCGTACACGGGCAACAGCTGGATGACGCGCATCCCGGTAAGCACCGTCCAATCGACCATGGTTTTCAGGTCGCCGAAATCCCCCACCCCGCAACTGCCTTCGCTACGCAATGAAAAAACGGGTATGACCACACCGGCCGCTTTCCAACGGCTTCCCCGGATCCGTAACGGAGAATCCGAGATGACGGCCACTTCGTCTTTTGCCACCCCGCTTATCGGCAGCACACGGTTTTCCCCGCCTTCCCACGCCACGAAATCGCCCGTCTTCACATCAATGACGACATATTTATATTCCAAGGGAAAAGTGACACCGGCCGCACTCAAGGTCACACTCCACTCGTACAGCCCCGTCTCTTTCATGCGGAACGCAAAATTCGGATTCCACTCCCCCAGTGCCGGTTGGTTCCCAAGGAGAGCCAACGCCTGCCCTTCCTCAAGCTGAGGAGCACTCACCTTCAACATCAATGTACTGTTGAAATACGGCAATTCTTCCGTCTCGGCCATATGCGGACGGACACACTGCGTAAAAGCGGATGTATAAAGGTGGGACAAGAGGGGGACATCCTGCCAGTTGTCCCGGAACAAATAAGTTTGGGTAACGTCGACCCTGAAATGGCGAGGTATGAAGCCCCATTCCGTCCGGAACTTACGGCCTTCCTTATATATACTATAATGATAATAAAAAGACCGGATGCGTCCGTCAGTAATGAGCACTTCTCCCGTCCATCTGTGGCCGTCACGGGTTTCCAACGGATAAGTCTGTGTCTGGGTACGTCCCTTTGCATCGACCAACGTCAAGGACACCCTGACGTCTTCCCCCCAATGCGTCAGATATTCTATCGAGAAATGCAGTTTCATAAACTTGTGGGTTTGCTCTTTAAAAGTATTCGTACAAAGATAAGGGATGAAGGGCGTAGAACAAAATAAAACCGACCCTTTTTACGTCACGAATTGGTGATTTTGCATCAAAAAAACACTTCCAACGGCCTTTTTCCCAAATACATACAATGAACCGTAACACGAACCATTAAATTTGTGCGTCATTTAAACATATTTTGATTTTATGAAACACAACCTATTGAAAGACCTATTCACCGTCCTTGCCTTGACGGCGGCTGCCAACCTGACGGCTGCGGATTGGGTTCGGAAAAAAGCTCCCATCATGAGCGAGTGGGGTGAAAAAATCAACCCCGACAAAGTATGGACCGAATATCCGCGTCCACAAATGGAACGCAGCGAGTGGATGTCGCTCAACGGCCCTTGGGATTACTGCAAGAAGAAGTCGGCAGACCTCAGTTACAACCTGCCGCCTACGGAGTTTAACCAAAAGATATTGGTTCCCTTTCCCATAGAATCGGCCCTGTCCGGCATCATGGATACGAATTTCGAAGAAAACACACAGTCTACTTTCGTATATCAACGCACGTTCAAACTTCCCAAAGCCTATAAAGGCCGGCACATCCTGCTCCATTTCGGGGCGGTGGACTGGAAATGTGCCGTGTACGTCAACGGACAAAAAGCCGGAAGCCACAGCGGCAGCAGCGACCCGTTCTCCATGGACATCACAAAGTTGCTCCGCGACGGGGAGGAACAGGAAATACAAGTAACCGTCACAGACCCCACGACCCACGGCGGGCAACCGTTGGGCAAGCAAACCCTCAAACCGGGCGGATGCTTCTACACCCCGGTAACGGGCATCTGGCAGACTGTATGGATTGAACCGGTCTCCCCTGCGCATATCAGCCGCTACGATGTGACGTCAGACATCGATGCAGGCACCGTTTCGCTCACAATCACGTCGGACTGCACGTCCGCCACGGCCGACATCATCGTCAAAGACGGTCAAAAAACGGTAGCCAAACTCACCGGAATGTCCGTCAACGCGCCCCACACGCTCAGCATACCGGAAGCCAAACTGTGGTCGCCCGGCTCCCCCCACCTTTACGACCTGGACATCAGCCTGCATCATGACGGCATGCAGACCGACAGGGTGAAAGGATACTTCGGCATGCGTAAAATCAGCCGGGGTATGGTGGACGGACATCCCTGCATGCTATTGAACAACAAACCGTTGTACCAATTCGGTGTGCTCGACCAGGGATGGTGGCCGGACGGCCTGCTTACTCCTCCTTCAGACGAAGGGATGCGCTACGACATAGAAGCCGTACAATCGTTGGGCATGAACATGATACGCAAGCATATCAAGGTAGAACCTGCACGCTGGTATTATTACTGTGACAAAATGGGTATGCTCGTATGGCAGGACATGCCTAGCAAGAACTTCGACGAAAACGGCAGCATCGGCAGCCAGGACTTCATCCGGCAGAACTTCTACGATGAGTGTACACGCGTCGTCAACACGCTGAAAAACCATCCTTGCATCGTCGTATGGGTAGCCTACAACGAGGGATGGGGACAATACGCTTCAGGCAACGACGTCCACACACGCCAGGGTGTGGAAGCCATCCGCAACGCCGATAGCACACGACTAATCGACGCAGCAAGCGGATGGGTGGACTTCGAGGTGGGCGACATCATCGACCAACACAGCTATCCCGTGCCTTCGCTCCAAAGCAATCCGCTCAACGAACGGGTGGCCGTATGCGGGGAATACGGGGGCATCACCCTCAAAGTGGACGGGCACCTGTGGAAAGGCAACGACATGGAATACACTTCCGTGCCGGACAGCAAGGCTTTGGCCGAAAGGTTCAACGCCTATACCGTCGCCTTGCAAGGTTTACAGGAACAAGGCCTTTGGGCATCCGTATATACGCAGACGAGCGACGTGGAACAAGAACTGAACGGACTGCTTACTTACGACCGCAAGGTGTTCAAGATAGCCCCGGAGGAACGGGCTTCCGTACGCGAAGAGATCCTGCGCACCATACACAACCGCTCACGCCAGACAGTAGTGGTCGGCGCTGCGGATACATCGTCCGACGAGGCGTGGAGTTATACCACCGTCACGCCGTCCGGCGATTGGTACGCCCCATCGTTCGACGACAGCCAGTGGGACAAAGGAGAAGCCGGTTTCGGTGCCGGTAGCCCGCCCAACACTTTCGTGCGGAGCGCATGGAACACATCCGACATCTACATACGCCGCCACTTCTCCATCGGCAACCTTTCTCAGGAACAAATCAATGCCTTGCAACTATGGCTCTACCAAGATGACGACTGCGAAGTCTATCTCAACGGAGTCAAAGCATACGAAGTCAAAGGATATACCACACGCTACGTGGCGCAACCCATCGCCCCGGAAGCGTTGGCCACACTGAAACCGAACAGCGACAATGTCATGGCCATCCATGCCCACCAAGGCCACGGAGGACAATACATCGACGCGGGCCTGCGCTACACAGAATACATCCCTGTAGAGGAATATACCGTCGTCCCCATGCCCGGACGGCAAGCCATGCCGGAGGTCAAGGCCACCGACAGCGTGTACCTCATGTCTTATTTCAAAGCCAGCGCACAACATTTGTTCTATGCCTACAGCTGCGACGGAAAGACATGGACAGACATCAACGGCAGCCGCCCCGTTTTCAATGCTTACGACGACGGCGTCTGGCTGCGCGACCCTTATTTGCACCGTGTCACGCACAATGGTAAAACCAAATTCCATCTCGTACATACCTGGGGATGGGACCATCCCGCCCTGTTCCACTGGGAGTCCGACGACCTCATCCACTGGACAGCCGCCAACGGCGGTACACGTACCGACGACGGGAAAATCATGCTGATGGACGGGCACGACGGCGGCCCCGTATCGCCCAACGCCTGGGCACCGGAATTCACTTACGACGAACAGACCGGCACGTTCTACCTCTATTGGTCCTCCCGCATCGGCGACCGGCAGGTGCATCATTACTGTACCACGAAAGACTGGCTCACCTTCTCCACTCCGGCTGTCTACTTCGACCCGGGCTTCACAGCCATCGACATGACCATCCTGAAAGAAGGGGGCACATACTATGCCTACTATAAGGACGAACGGAACGGAGAGAAGACCATCCGTTGTGCCACATCGAAAAGCCTCGACCCGTGCGTGCAGCGCTTCGAAGGTTCCACTCCGCTACTGCCATCACGCTACATAGAAGTCGAAGGTCCGGAAGTCTTTCCGGTGATAGGCGGGAAAGGATGGTTCCTCTATTTCGACAAGTTCAATGGCGACCGGGGAGTAAGCTATACGGGCTGTACCGACCCGTCCCAACACAAATGGTATCCTATATCCGATGACGAAATCCGGAACCCCACGGAAGTGAAACACGGCAGTGTGGAAATCATTTCTACCACCGAACTGGAAAAACTTCTGGAACATTTCAAATAAGCCGCCCCCCCTGACAGTCCCGCTCCTTTCCGGAAAAGAAGCGGGGCTTTTCATTTCCAATCTAAAAAAACAGGCATTTTATTTGCTTTTTTGGGTACAATGACTTACCTTTGTCATGTAGAAAAAAGAGCCGCATCGGTTAGATTGGGATACTCATCAATTTATTTCAGAAAACCGAGAATGCTTCGCTCACTAATGGCGGGCCACGCCTTCGGGTAGCTTAATTGCCGGTGGATTACAAAGGTGACGGGCGCTCAAATCTTGTTAGCTCGGAGTTTTCATCACATCATCGGTGCGGCTTTTACCATAAAGGGGACACTTTTCAAAAGGCGTCCCCTATTTTTTGCCCATACCATATTCGGCTTTGACACTTTGACAAAAAAGAAAAAGTCATGGAGAAGTAGAAACATATGTGCAACATTCATCGCCCATGTCTTGCTTTGTAGCATAAACATAAGCGATGAATATCATCCAAGCAAACACTTTTTTAAGCGTTTGTAGCTTGGCAACCCTTTATTAAGGCATTTGTTTTTAGATATTCAACAAAGCCATCAAGTATGTATTTTGAACGTTCTGTTATGTTTTGTTCTGTATAATCTGTAAGTTCATTGGCTTACATTTTTAGTTCGGCAATGTTTGTGCCTTCTTTCTGTCCTTTGGCAGTTTGGCCCCCATGTAGTATTTTGTTTTATCAACAAAACAATAATCAGATGCACGTATATTTATACGGCGTTCCAACAAAGATTTGTTTCCAAGCATTTCTAATGAATATGGATTCTTTAAGCTGTTTTCCTTCTGTTGGCGATTACGTGGGAATATATGCTCTATATCAAAAGTATTCTCCAAAGAAAGCAATGGTTGGTTGGCAAAGGTGTATGCCCACCAAGTTATCATTGATTTAGTGATAGCTCGATTGTTGGAGAACACATAATTGGAGAATTGCGCTCTGAACCTTGTCTCGTCAAACAGGAAATTGTTGAATGTTACGTCTGTACCGTTTACAATATTCACCATCTCCGCAAACACTGGAGTACGCAAGGAGTTAACACCAGGATTCGTGATTGCATATGCCCAAATGAATCCTATAATGCGATTCAAGAAGTGGAAGAAATTTTCCTCTTCGAGTTCATCGTTATCATCATGGAAATGCATGAAGAAAACCGAAACAAAGTAAGTCCACATACCATTTGGCGCATAGTTTAGCACAAACAAACATTTGAGGATGCGGATGGAGAACCGTTCCTCATCTTGATTGTTTACATCTTGCCAAAAATGAGCCAAACGGACAAGGTTTTCAAGTGTTGACTCTTTCTTGAACAGTTCATAATTGTTTTTCTCGTAGAACTTACGCAACGATTCTGTCGTTGATGACTTATTTCCCTGCAATGCACGCTCATAGTACATGTAGCGTGTAAAGAGTTCGTCCAAGGGTGTCCCACTGATTGGATGAAATACTTCAGACGCAATCACTTCCAAGTTTTTCCAAATGGCTATGAAATCATCTTTCTTGCCAAGTGAAGAATAGTATTTGTAGAACTGAGCCTTAAAGATGTCTGCATCAGAAAGTGGCTTACCTCTATCATTGAGTGTAGAGAAAATACGCAATGCAGTATCTTGCGATTCTGCTTCGATTGGAAGAAGTACGCAGTTGTTCAGAATACGAAGTGGAAAATACGCAAAATAACTTGGGTAGTGAGAAAGAAATATGTCAATTCCTTTTTCAAAGTACCGAAAATTCAAGGCATATTTGCTATGCTTTCCTGCTGCATCAGCATTTTTAAGAATATCAAGAAACTCATCTTTGTCATTGTCTGTGGCAACCTCTGAGTCTATTTTCAAGTCATCCTTATTGTATTCACCGAATCCGTTGGCACGCCAAATGCACTTTTCTATACCCTCTTTCATTTTTACTGAACGAGTATCTTGTATATGCCCCAGTTTATTATAGAAAGCACGAAGTAGCAACATCAATGTTGTAAGACGCTGCTGTCCATCTATAATTTCCTTTTTTTCTGTCATCATTCTTAAATGTGACCATTGGACCGAGAAAGTACTCATCGTTGTCATTGAATTGATCTGTGTTGTCACTAGGGAAAGAAAAGCTAAACAGGTCTTCCCAAAGTGTCTTGCACTCATCATCACCCCAAGCATAAGGACGCTGATAGTCTGGTATCAAGAAGTCCGAGTTACTGTCTTCTGGTCAATATTAAGTTTTGTCATAAACCTATCTAAAAATTAATTCATAAAATGTATTAGCAAACTAAAATGGCATTTGGTTGTAATCACTAATATCTTCATTTGCCATAGAATAATCTTTCAACCTGTGCAAGTCTTCTATGTGATTTAGTAGATTGGCATAGTTTTCAAGACTTTCTATTTCTTCACGTCTTGCTTTGCTCAACTTACAAAAATCTTCCTCTTGTTCAAGTCCTGCAAATCGTCGTCCACATAAGTTGGCGGCAATACCTGTCGTGGAACTTCCGCTAAATGGGTCAAGAATCCAATCGCCTTGATTGGTTGATGCAAGAATCATCCGGACGAGCAAGCGCAAAGGCTTTTGTGTCGGATGCTTGCCACAAGTCTTTTCCCAACGACCGATAGCAGGCATTCGCCATACATCTGTCATTTGCTTACCATCATTCAGTTCTTTCATCAAGTCATAGTTAAACTTGTGCGGAATTTTCTGCATCTTTCTTGCCCAAATTACAAACTCCGTGGAATAGGTGAAGAAACGACATGAGATGTTGGCAGGAGGATTGGTCTTCTGCCAAGTAACCACATTCAGAATTTTATAGCCAAGTTCCGTCAGACAATTAGCCACAGAAAAGATGTTGTGATAAGTTCCACTAATCCATATAGTACCATTGTCTTTCAACTTGTCACGACACAGACGTAGCCATTCCATGTTGAATGCCAACATATCCTCTTGCGACTTGCCTTTGTCCCAATCACCTTTATCTACGCACACGACCTTACCTCTCTGCAACGATATTCCACCATTGGATAGAAAGTAAGGAGGGTCGGCAAATATCATGTCAAACTTGAAGTCAAAATCTTTGAGAAGTTTGAAACAGTCGCCATGAGCAAGAGCGAAATCATTGTTGGATGATTTATAGTATGATTGTACCATTTGAAAGTTTCGTATAGCCTTAGTTCTTGGCGTTTTGAAGAATCTTATTTATAAAACCTTGCAATGTGCTTAGATTATATACATTTGGAATTTCATCATAAGCCTCATTCAGTTGTTCTTTGGCTTTTTTCCAACCAATTCCATCTGTAATCCAAACGAACTCAAAACCTTCTACTATATTTATTTTCTTGGCAACATCCATATACGAACGTGGAATTTCTGTAACTTTTGAGCCTTGCGTTCCATAATAGTTTACTTCGACCAAATATTTTTTGCCTGGACATGAAATAACAAAATCAAATCTTTTAGAATCCTTTCCTAATACTGATTTTATGGCAGGAAAAATCTTTGATTGAACTTCACGTTCATAAGATATATTTGCCTCATCAAATTGTTGGGCAATTCTGGAAGCCATGATTTCTCCTATACGATTTTTTCGTCCATGAGTATCAAGACCTGTTTCTACGCCAAAAACATAGTCAACAAGATTTTTAATGTGTTCATCTTGTAAAATTGTGAGCAATCCTGAGTCTTCGATAAACTCCATTATATGGTCAACACTATCAAAGTAGTTATATACGAGACGCTCACTTCCGTCACGCCCCCATGCTTTTTTATTTTGCTTTTTTCTGACAGCAACAAGTATTCCCATAACAGAGAAAGCTTTAGGGTTCTCTTCCCAAAGCTCTTCTACCGCCTTACGCATATCTTTTTGCCCTACCAAATAGTTCAATTGGGTAAGTCGCAAGGATATGGTCTTGATATTGTTCATGACCTTTTTGAAGTCCGTATAATAATTAAGACCTATTTTTATTTCTGTTATATTATCAAAGAATACAGAGAAATTTTCCTTTTGTGTCATAACTATCTTATATTATTTATGAAATCTTGAACAGATGTTAGATTATACACACTTGGGATAATTCCGTATGCCTCTTGCAATTTGTTCTTTGCAGATTTCCAACCTATACCATCTGTAATCCAAACAAATTCAAAACCCTCAACGGAGTTTATTTTCGGTGCAATATCAGAATATGAACGTGCAACCTCATTTAGCTTTGAGCCACCTCCACTATAAAAGTTGACTTCAATCAGATAAACTTTTGATGGAGTTTCAACAACGAAGTCAAAACGCTTTTCATCATCTCCCAACACATCTGTAATTGCAGACCATTCTCTCGAATATACTTCTTGTCTGAAAGGAACACCAGCATTCGTGAGAATGTTGGCTACCATATTCTCCATAACGTGTCCGCTTCTGTTCTTTCTTGCGTTTGTATCCAATCCTGTTTCAATGCCAAAGACATAATCTACAAGATTCTTAATTTTCTGACTTTGAAGGACATCACCAAGTCCTGTTTCTGTCAAGAATGCCATAACAGAATCTACAGAGTTGAACATACCTTCCAATGGTACGCAGTTCCCAACAGAATCAAGTATCTTTTTCTTGTCACGAGTACGAACTGCCACCAATATATCCATAACGGAAAAGGCATTCTTATCCCTGTTCCATATTGTTTCAATACTTTTACGTAAGTCGGATGCCCCAATGAGACTGTTGAGCATACACAGGCTCAACTTTATATCCTCCACATTCTGTGAGATTTTTTCAAAGTCACAGAAGAAGTCCAACGTTTGGTTTGTCTCTTTAAGTTGAGACATGAATTTATCGAAATCTTTAAGCATAAGCTTTCTGTTTTATAGCCACACGTTGTGGCTTGTGGTTGCTTATATCGTTCATTTGCCAATCTTTTGTGTTGCGGTAACTATGAACCAACAGTTCAGATATCTTTCCTCGCTTAGCTCCGTTTGCATTCACATTACGAGAAGCCATAACTCTGTCTATATAATAATCTGCATATAAGACATCGAAGAAATTATCTGCTTCATTCTTTCCTTTGCAATCTGAATTGCTCAGCATAAAGCTATGCCCCTCGGCTACCACTTTGTCACAGAACTCCTTCAACCTGACTTGTGAATCATCATTGAACGCTTCTTTTGTATAATCATTAAAACTTGAAGTCCCACTAAGTGGACGGTAAGGAGGATCAAAATAAAATAATACCTTACCTTGCGCACAAAGCAAAGTATTCTCAAAATCACCTTCTAAGATTTCCACTCTTTTTAATAACTCGCTGTCTGCTCTAAGCGTATCTTCGTCACAAATCTGTGGTTGCATATACTTTCCACAAGGAACATTGAATAAGCCCTTTTTGTTTACACGATACAATCCATTGAAGCAAGTACGGTTTAGAAAAAAGAATTTTGCCGTATTCTCTATCGGGTCAAGATTCTTCTCATTGTAGCGTTGGCGTACAACCATAAACATCTCACGTTTCGCTTCCATGTCTTGCAAAGCATAATATTGCGCTTGAATTTTCTGCAACGCAGGAATCAACTCTTCCACATTGTCACGCACCGTTTTGTAACAAGTAATCAAGTCACTATTGATGTCATTGATTACGGCACGTTTGATATTTGGATGCTGTTGCAGCATGTAAAACAACATAGCACCACCGCCAACGAATGGCTCTATGTATGTCGCATTATCCCAATTATCAAAGTCAGCTGGAAGTTTTGCCTCCAGTTGTTCAATGAGTTGCCCTTTACCACCAACCCATTTGATGAATGGCTTTGCTTTTGTATTCATTATTAATCATTTTTTGAACTAATGATTTTTAATCATCAGTGTTAGTACCTTTCGTTTTATTGATAAGCTGACGAACATCAACATCCAATAGAACAGCTACCTTGGTCAATGTTACTAAATCTGGTTGTGACGTATTAGTGCACCATTTTGAGATTGTTGCAGGATCTTTTCCTAATTGCTCGGACAACCATTTGCTTGTCCGTTTCTTCTCCACTAACACGACTTTTATACGATTTATATCTTTCATCATTTATCTTTATTATTGCGTTTAACGCAAAAATAATGAAATATTTTTTAAAATCACATTGTTTTTGCTACACTTTTATTATTATTTAGCATATCATTCTGGGGTAATTCAAGATTAAATTGTACACTTGCAAAAAATTATCAGCAGCATTTTTGTTGCAGTGAAAAACAAAGAGTTGTTTGACAAGCAAACTTATACATAATACAGAATTTAGAACTATTGCCAAAACATTACCTCTATTGAGGTGAGAAACTCATAATTCACTCATTTTAGCTATTCGGCAAATTCTAACAGAATTTTTAAGAAAAAATCGACAGTTCCACCCATTGCCGTTTCTACCTAATCCGTCGAAAGGACTGGACACCGCAAGTGCGTCCTACCCTATTTCCGCATATAGGCATGCCTCATTTTTTACAGGCTTTTCTCCGGTCTTCCATAATCGCATCCCTATTTTCCAAAGCCCATGCTATCAGCGCATTGACATGCGGAAGCAAAGTGTATGCCCGTGCAGTCAGCGCATACTCTACCCTTGGAGGAACTTCGGGATACACTGTACGGGTGACATAGCCGTCATCTTCCAATGTCCTCAAGGTAACCGTTAGCATCTTTTGTGATATGTCGGGGATTTCACGCTGCAACTCTTTGAAACGTACGGCTTCCTTACCTGCCTTGTCTAACGTATATATGACCAAAAGAGACCATTTGTCGCAAAGTCTGGCCAAAATATTCCGTATTGGACAGTTCGGAAACACAGCATCTTCTATCGTTGTCCTATACATAATATAATGTATTTCTGTTTACTCTACAAAAGTAATCAAATTCCCTTCAAGCAGCAAGAAACTTTTTTAGAAATATTCTTTATCGGCAAGTGTCTCATATCCAACAATAGTTACTTTCACGTAAGTAACTGATGGACAAGAACCTACTTGCATAGCCCATAATCTCTTTCTAATTTTGCAGCATAAAAGGAATGAGAATACTTATAAGTAAGTAATAAACAATCAGACACGCATTAAAAATCAAAAGCAATGAAAAAAGTACTATTCATTTTATTCAATTTTTTAATAATTATAGCTATGGCACAGAGCAAAGGACGTTTCGAGGTACATGACCTCGGCAATTACAAACTGCATGTATATTACACCAACGACACGTTGGGTGATGCAAGTTACATCGTTGAGGGCAAAGATGCCCTCGTGACCATGGAACAACCACTGTTCAAGGACAATGTGGCTGAATTTGGCACTTATCTTTCCAAGTTGGAAAAGCCCGTGGAGAAACGCATCACGGACTATCATGTGGGAGGAACAGGAAAGCATGACGTGGTAATGGCCCAAGGTATGCCCGAATTCACGAAAGGCGCAGTGTACGGAGGCATGATGAAAGGTTTTGCACAGGCGTTCGGGGATGCCCTGACAGACATGCCCACAGGCAAGGTTACGGAAGTAGCTTTCGGCGCAACAAAGACTTGGGCAGGAGTAACTTTCGAGTTCCGTCACGGTGCCGCATCGGATTTCCCAGGTGCAAGCATTCTGATAGGAAACAAAGCGTATTACACTCATTGGACTCCGGCAAAAGCACATATCAGCCATTTACAAGTGTCTTCCCTGGCTGCCATTGACGCTGAAATCACAGAGGCCGAAAACTCGTTGGCTTCAGGTGCGACGCTGTTCATCGGCGGACATGGCGGTGCTGCCACACGCGATGCGGTAGAGTTCAAGATTGCTTACCTGAAAAAGACGAAAAAGCTGCTTGAGGAAAACAAGACGGCACAGGCTTTCGTAGATGCCATGAAACAAGCCTATCCCGGTCTGCCCGGAGAAACAGGGTTGGAAGATTTAGGCAAAGCCTTATATCAATAAAGGTATATGAAGCAATATTTTAAGGAGTTGACGAATCGTTGCAAAGGTCCTTGAGGAAGCCATGACATCGGATGGAGCCGCAACTTCAAGCCTGCGGCTCCTGCATTCCTGCAGTCTGTTCCACGAAATAACGCGGCCGCCGCTTCACCTCTTTGTATATCTTGCCCACATACTCCCCGATGATGCCCAAGGCCATCAGTATGGTTCCTCCGATGAACCATACGGAAACCAAAAGGGAGGTCCATCCCGGAATGGTATTGCCCTCGACATACACCACGATGCCATAGACTATCGCTACCAAAGAAATGAGAATGAACAACAAGCCGAGCATGGAGATATAGCGCAACGGACGGACGGAAAAAGACGTGATGCCGTCCAACGCAAAACTGAGCATCTTGCTCAAGGGGTATTTCGACTCGCCGGCCATACGTTCCTTACGGTCGTAATACACCCGTGCCGAAGGATATCCCAAGGCCGACACCATCCCGCGCAAAAAGAGATTCCTTTCGGGATAAGCCATCAAAGCCTGCAACGTGCGACGGCTCATCAGACGGAAATCGGCATGATTGTAGACGACATCCCCTCCTAGGGCATTCATCAACTTATAGAAAGCCAAGGCCGTATTTTTCTTAAAAAAAGTATCCGTCGCACGCTCCCGTCGCACGCCGTATACGATGTCGGCCCCCCCGCGCCAGGCATCCACCATACTGACGATGGAACGCACGTCATCCTGCAGGTCGGCATCAATGGACACAGCTGCATCCGCATACGAGGCCGCCCACTCCAAGCCGGCCCACAGTGCCTGTTGATGGCCGACATTGTGCGCCAACTTCAGCCCAGACACACTCGGATGTGTTTCGGAAAATCCCCGGATAAGTTCCCAAGTGCGGTCGTGCGAACCGTCATCCACGTAGAGTATCTTACCTTCACCTATTTTCCCGTCCGAAAGCAATTCATCCACCACCGAAGAAAGTTGGCGGGTCGTCTCGACCAACACCTCTTCTTCATTATAACAAGGCACCACGATTACCAGTTTCATTATCTCACTCATTTTTAGATGTAAATACAAAACGTACCAATATGAAATTCACGGGAACCGCAATGGCATATACGGGAAAAGGTGCCCATACCTTGTCTACCCCCATGCAAAGGAAGAAATTCAACAACCCGATTTGCAGCAAGTAGTTGAACGCATGTGCCCCACTCATACCGAACAGTTTCCGCCAAGAAGGCGACGTACCAAACGTAAAATAAGAAGTCATATAAAAATTGAACACAAAGCCCAACAGGTAACCGACCGTAAAGGCCGCATTGGCTCCCATGACGAAATGCAGGAGATAATAAAAGCCGTAGTGGAGTGCTGTAGCCAACACTCCAACTATGCCAAAACGGACGAACGTAACAAAAAGCTTCTTCCTCTGCATCATGGTACTCTCTTAAGGTTCTGCCTGTTTCCTGCAGAAACGGTAAAGGATATTATACCGCTTGTCATCACAACTACGATGGTTAGAGGCATACACTTCTTCCAACGAGAACTCCGCACCGTAACGTTCCAGAAACGGAGCTGCCATCTCACCTCCCATGAACACATACCCCTCGGATGGCGGCGTAAAACAATCGAACGGCACCATCCTGTCGCCCAAATAAAAATTTACCGTGAACGGATGCATGCGATTGCCTTCCACTACATCGGTACGGAAAGAATACAACCTGCCTTCGGGCACGATGCGACGTAATTCCTCGGCCACGGCACGGTCTGACTTCACATTCAGGATGACGGGCTGGTACACTCCGTCGAGCGCAAAGAAAATGGAAAATACCACGGCAATAAAAGCGTAAACAATGCCGTTGTCGGCCACATTACGGCGTTGGACACGGAAATACCAACAAGCTGCCGCCACAGGAACCAGTACACCGAAGACCGCAAATACCGTCAAGGGAAAATCTTCCAACGCGTGCATATAGGCTATATTCTCTGCCACATGCCGCCCGGCAAACAGGGAGTCGGGCACCCATCCCATACGGACTGCGCCGAAAACCAACAGCAACAGCACAGCCAATGAGGCCATGATACTGCCGAAAACGCGTAAGGCATTCAAATGGCGATGGCGCAGATAAATGATATATTCTGCTAGAAAATAAGCTATAAACGGATATATCGGCAACAAATAGACACTCCGTTTGCTCTTCGGAATGCAGTAGAACGTGAAAATAATGACGATGCACAACAACGAATACAGACGAGTATCGTCCATATTACGGATATAGGCCACGAAACGCGACCACCACGTACGTACCTGTCCCTGCGGTCTCCGGTACCTCAAAAAGAACAAGGAGACAAGCCCCAATAAGGTATAAGGCACATAACCGGCCACGACCGTCATCACATTGTACCAAGCCGGATTCTCATGTGCGGCGTAAGTCATCTTTCCCAAAAAACGATAGACGTTCTCTTCCAACACAAGGTCAAGGAAATGGTCACCGCCCTGTTGGTAAGCCGCCCAATACCATACGGCCGGCAACAGGCAGGCCAACACGGCCACCATCAGGAAAGAAAAGAAAATGCGCAGGAGCTTCCTCCCCCTAATCCACAGGAATACGGCGGGAACCAGACAAGGCAGGACGATGCCCACTGGCCCTTTCGTCAAGGCAGCCGCACTCAAGCAGAGTACAGCCACCCAGGGTACGCCTCTCAGGTCTTTCTCTCCCCATTTATAAAGTTGGTACAATGCGATGACCATCATTGCCGTCAGCACCATGTCCACACGGCAGGCCACTCCGGCACGGTGCACCTCGAAATTGGTCAATGTGAGCAAAGCGGCCATAAAGGCCACCTCTGCACCGCGCCTTTTGGCATAGAACACATACCCGACCAACACCATGGCCGACAAGGCCAAAGCCGAAGGCATACGAGAGGTGTATTCATTCACCGTGCCGGCTACCGTAGAAATTGCAGCGATACACCAATGGAAGAAAGGAGGCTTGAAAGCCAACTCAACCCCATTGTTCACTGGCAGCACCCAGTTTCCCTGCTGCAACATGGAAAGGGCCACCACAGCTTCTCGCGGCTCGCCACGCGTATTGAAAAACGTTTGTCCCAAAAACAAAAAGAGGGAGACGACACACAACGCAACCAACGGCCAAAAGTAATCCTTCTTATACATCTCCGTACAATCCGTTATGCTTTTTTAGCTGAAATCTTTTCCAACACATACACCAATATAAACCCGATAAGCATCAGAACGACCGCCTCGGCCACCTCCGTATTTGGTGCGACGTTATGCTCTATCATCACCTCATGACCGTCTGAAACTAATTTCTCTACTTCTTTCCAAGGCCACACTTTATTCAACGACCCTAGCATAAAGCCGGAAAGGACAGACAAGGTAATATTACGGAAATTCCTCAAAGCATACGACAAAACACGGGAAAAACTGGTGATACCCAAGGCTGCGCCGAAGGCAAAGACCCCCAAAACGACCAAGTCCAAAGTCTTCACCGCCTCCATGACATAGAAATATTTCCCCAATAGCACCAATATGAAGCTGCCGGATATGCCGGGAAGTATCATCGCACATATCGCTATGGCACCGCAAAGGAAGATGAACATCAGATTGGTGGACGTCTCGGCAGGAGTAGCCACCGTAATGTAATAGGCCACAGCTGCCCCAACCACAAACCCTGCCACGGTTTTCCAGTTCCATCCCTTAATATCTTTGGAAACGAACCATGTAGAAGCCAATACCAAACCGAAAAAGAAAGACCACACCAACACTGGCTCGTTGACTAACAAATAAGTAATCAGCTTGGCCAAAGAAAACACGCTGATGGCGATACCCAACAGCAAAGCAAACAGGAAGTTTCCATTGACGGCCTTCCAGAACCCGGCCAAATTCCCAGTAAACAGCAGTTTCAGGGAATGCATGTTGATACTCTTGATGGAATTGATAAGCTCGTCATAAATACCGGCAATGAAAGCAATCGTCCCTCCGGAAACTCCGGGCACTACATCGGCCGCTCCCATAGCCATTCCTTTTAAGGTCAAAACAGCATAATCTTTAATTCTTCTTTCCATTGAAATCGTAATTTAATCCAACTGATGAATAAGCATAATATTTATTGATACAAAGTAAAACAAAAAAAGGTGTATTGACAAACAATACACCTTTTTATCTTGAAATCTGCTCAGATTTCCTTTTTTATTTTACTTTCGCTACCACAGCCTTGAATGCCTCGGGATGATTCATGGCCAGATCGGCAAGCACCTTGCGGTTGATTTCGATACCGGCCTTGTGCAATGCACCCATCAACTGGGAATAAGACATGCCTTCCAGACGGGCAGCAGCGTTGATACGCTGAATCCACAAGGCACGGAAGTTACGCTTCTTATTTTTACGGTCACGATATGCATAAGTCAAACCTTTTTCCCAAGTGTTCTTGGCTACGGTCCACACGTTCTTACGTGCACCGAAGTAACCTCTGGTCAAACCTAAAATTTTCTTTCTTCTTGCTCTTGAAGCAACATGATTTACTGATCTTGGCATAATTTTTAATCTTTTTGAATGTTAGCGCCATCCCCCTCTCCTATGAGTCTGTTTATGGATGAACTTCAGGCTAAAGCATTCGGTTAATAACTTTGTTAATACGACCTACACTTTTAATTAACGCAGACAAAGGAGGTCACGAACCTGCTTCATGTTATCTGTCACTACGATGTCATCGTGAACCAGATTTCTTTTCTGCTTCGTCGTCTTCTTCGTCAAGATGTGACGGTGAAAAGCGTGGTGTCTCTTGATTTTACCTGTTCCGGTAAGACGGAATCTCTTTTTGGCACCGGAATTAGTCTTTACTTTTGGCATTTTGTTTAATATTTAAATTATTATTCAATGTGTGGCAACGCATATACCAAGGCGTTACGCACATACTCTTCCCTTTTCATCAATCTTCGCCTTCCACGCGCGGCCCCTTATATTCTTTGGGAGCATTGGCTTTCGGCTGGCTCCGTTCCGCTTTCTGCACTGATGCCTCAGCCACAGGCTCAGCCTGTTTCTTGGCTTGCGCCTGCTTTTTCGGAGCGATGAAGATTGTCATGCGCTTCCCTTCAAGCACCGGCATCTGTTCCACCTTGCCGTATTCCTCCAAATCGTTGGCGAAACGAAGCAACAAGACTTCACCTTGTTCCTTGAAAAGAATGCTGCGCCCCTTGAAAAACACATAGGCTTTCACCTTGTCTCCGTCTGAAAGGAACCCTTGCGCATGCTTCAGTTTGAAGTTATAGTCATGATCGTCCGTCTGGGGACCGAAGCGGATTTCCTTTACGTCTACCTTCACCTGCTTGGCCTTCATTTCTTTCTGGCGCTTCTTTTGTTGGTAGAGGAACTTGCTGTAGTCTATCAAACGACAAACAGGAGGAACTGCATTCGGGGAGATTTCCACGAGGTCTACGCCTTGTGCTTCCGCCATTTGCAGTGCCTTAGCCGTCGGCATAACCGTAGATTCCACATCATCGCCCACTATCCGGACTTCACGCACACGTATCTGTTCGTTGATACGATATTGCTGTTTTAAATTGTCTTTCTTCATTCAAAAATGTTGTTCTCTTCTGTTTTTATTTTCCGATTACGACTATTGAGTTTTAAAAATCGGGTGCAAATTTAATATTTATTTGTCATATTACGAACCTCTTCGTTGATTTTCTTTGCAAAATCTTCGAATTTCATGCTTCCCTGGTCGCCTTCGCCCTGCTTACGTACGGAAACCGTACCGTCGGCTGCTTCTTTTTCTCCCACAATCAGCATGTAAGGTATGCGCTTCATTTCGTTGTCACGTATCTTGCGTCCGATTTTCTCATTACGGTCGTCCACAATGGCTCGCACGTCTTGTTCATCAAAATACGCGCAAAGTTTTTGAGCGTAATCGTTGAACTTCTCGGAAATCGGAAGGATAGCCACCTGGTCGGGTGTCAGCCACAAGGGGAAATGACCGGCCGTATGCTCGATAAGTACGGCACAGAAACGCTCCATGGAACCGAACGGTGCGCGATGTATCATCACCGGACGATGTTTCTGGTTGTCCTCGCCCGTGTATTCCAGTTTGAAACGTTCGGGCAAGTTGTAGTCCACCTGTATCGTACCCAACTGCCAACGGCGTCCGAGGGCATCTTTCACCATGAAGTCGAGTTTAGGACCATAGAATGCAGCCTCGCCATATTCTACCTTGGCATTCAGGCCTTTCTCCTTGCAAGCTTCGATGATGGCATTTTCTGCTTCTTCCCAAACCTCGTCCGAACCGATATACTTCTCACGGTTGTTCGGGTCGCGCAAAGAAATCTGAGCCTCGAATGTATCGAAATTCAATGCACCAAAAATAATCTGGATGATCTCCATCACGCGGATGAATTCATCTTTCACCTGATCCGGGCGGCAGAAGATATGGGCATCGTCTTGCGTAAACGAACGCACACGTGTCAGTCCGTGCAACTCTCCGCTCTGCTCATAACGGTACACCGTTCCGAATTCGGCGATTCGCAAAGGCAAGTCTTTATATGAACGCGGCTTCCAAGCGTAAATTTCACAATGGTGCGGACAGTTCATCGGCTTCAGCATATACTCCTCGTCAGCCTCCGGCGTATGAATCGGTTGGAAAGAATCTTTCCCGTAATGGGCATAATGCCCGGATGTCACATAAAGGTTCTTACCACCGATATGGGGAGTCATCACCTGTTGGTAACCGTAACGCTTTTGAATTTTTTTCAGGAAATCTTCCAGACGCAAGCGCAAAGCCGTACCTTTCGGCAACCACATCGGAAGACCTTTGCCGACACGTTCGGAGAACATGAAAAGCTCCATTTCCTTTCCTATCTTACGATGGTCGCGTTTCTTGGCTTCTTCCAACAACGTCAAATACTCGTCCAACATCTTCTTTTTGGGGAAAGAGATGGCATACACGCGGGTCATCTGCGGACGCTTCTCGTCTCCGCGCCAATACGCAGATGATACAGCCGTCACTTTCACGGCTTTGATAACACCCGTATTCATCAAGTGCGGACCTCGGCACAAGTCCGTGAAAGCTCCTTGGGTGTAAGTGGAGATATGCCCGTCTTCCAAGTCTTCTATCAATTCGTTCTTGTACGTCTGGCCGCGCTCACCGAAAAACTTCAAGGCTCCGGCTTTGGATATTTCAGCCCGCACGACCGGTTCTTTACGTTGTGCCAACTCCAACATCTTCTTTTCAATACCGGCAAAGTCGCTTTCACGGATAACCGTACCTGCAGGAGGCATCACATCGTAATAAAAACCGTTTTCTATGGCCGGACCGATACCGAACTGCATACCCGGATAAAGTTCCTGCATAGCCTCAGCCATCAGGTGAGCGGAAGTATGCCAGAAAGCATGCTTTCCCTCTGCGTCCTCCCACTTGTAAAGCATCACGGAAGCATCTTCGTTAATCGGACGGTTCAGCTCGACCGTCTCACCATTCACTCCGCAAGCCAGCACGTCCTGTGCCAGTCTGGAAGAAATACTCTCAGCAATTTGTAAACCTGTCACACCGGCCTCGTATTCACGCACAGAGCCGTCAGGAAAAGTTATCTTTATCATAATTATACGTATTGTCCGTTTTCAAAGTTGCAAAATTAGCTATTTTTCATGAGACAGTGGCACAATCTATCAAAAAAGTGGCTGTTTTTTAGCTTATTCCACCTTAGTAGCAGCCTTATCCCTATACCTTTTAATCAAATTATAAGCCTTATATAAGCCCATCTCTCCGGCCCGGCTCAAATCGGGAATGCCGGAAGCGTAGTCGCCCGAAAGGATATAAGCCACCCCCCGGTTGTAGTAAGCTTCGGCATAATCCGCATGAAGCTTAATGGCCTGCGTGTAGGCCTTAATGGCTTCCGGCCATAACTTCAGCTGCATGTAGATATTACCTTTATTATAATAGCAACCGGCAAAATCTGGTTCCCGAGCCAATATCCGGTCACAATCATCCAATGCTGCCTGATATTCGGAACGGGAAGTGTCGAACGTCCATTTCGCCTCTCCCTTAGAAGGAGTTTCAGATTTTTCTGCCATCCGGACTTCCTGATTTTTCATTCTAATCTGCACTCTCATATAATAAGCAAGCAGATAAGAACTATCCAATTTAATAGCATGGTCAATATCTGCCAATGCTTTCTCGAAGTCTTGTACAAGATATTCGTCTATGGAACGGGCCAAATATAATAATGTATTGTCCGGCTGCCGGGCAATCTTGTCGGAAAGAGCCTGAATGGAAGAAAAATGCTTTTGTATACGGGCTTCATCCAACGACACTTCGTCGTGAGTCAACACCAGACGTGCCGGCAAAACGCCCAAACGATTCAGACGTTCGAGTTCCTTATTGTACATCTTGCGTTGAAAATCACTCTGCCCAGTATAATAGGTCAGGACCAAAGCCGGTTCCGGAGCCAATTCCGTCCTGCGGTTCTGCACTTTGCCACGATATTCGCTTTCATACGTCGGCGATTCATCTTCCGAAGTATCAGCCTCCACCAGTTTGTTATAATCTTCCATCGTGCGGTCGCTCACTTTTCGAGTCTGCTTCGTATTCTGCGGTTTCTTTCCACCGTAACGTTGGTCCATCTGGGCTTTCAATACCTTGAATTCATCCAGTTCGGCACCTCTGGTATCGCCCATCTTCCGGCGCACCTCTGCCCGCAACTGATAGCCGGCCAAGAAATTAGGAAACTCTTTGATGACGGCATTTATATCCCGGATAGCTCCCCGATAATCTCCTGTATTGTTCAACATCAACGCACGGTTAAACAACGCAATCATATTATCCGGTTCCAACTTCAACACGAAATTGAAATCCTCTATGGCCCGGTTATCATCTCCCACTTGGGCCCGGAGCAAACCACGGTTGAAATGCCCGATGTAATTAGTGGAGTCCATTTCCAATGCCGTATCATAGTCCGTCATCGCCCCACGTAAATTACGCTGATGATAACGCGCCAACGCACGGTTGATATAATGTCCGGCCTCGCGGGGCATCTGCTGTATGGTCTTATCCAAAGCCTCTTCGGCCAACTTATATTCTCCCCGCCCGGCATGGACCGCCGCACGCATGCTCCAAGCCTGCCCCTCGTATGGATTGATTTCCAATGCCCGGCCTATGTTTGCCATGGCTGCAACCGTATCCTTTTGGGCGAAATAAGTCTGTGCCTTTAAAGTATACAAGGAGGCCTTTTGCGGCCAGTAACCTAACATTCGGTCTATACATTCCACAGCCTTATCGTACTCCTTGAGTTGTAAATAACATAAGGTCATATTATGCCATCCGCTCTCGTCTTTGGGTTCGATTTCAAGCAACTTCATATAATCCGAAACGGCTTCGTCATAACGCTTCAGATTGATCCGGCATAAACCTCGCAAACGATAATTATCGGGCAAAAAAGGATTGCGGTCTATAGCAGTCCCGCAATCCTCCTCAGCCCCGGTATAATCTTCCAAATAAAATTTGGCCAATCCACGGTAAAAATATGGCTCCGACAAATAAGGCTTGGCCGAAATTACCATATTGAAGCGGCGTATGGAAAGTACATAATCCTCATAGTAGAGCGCATTACGCCCCATCAACATCATCCGGTCGGTATTAATCTGTGCTATCGCCGACACGGAAAAAAACCAAAGGAAAAGAAGATATACTTTCCTGCTCCTCTTCATTACTTTTTCGTCTTGACCTTATAAGCACAACGGAAATTTCCTTTCAGCAAATTTCCCAGTTTTCCTTTCACCATTTGTTTACGCAACATAGATAAATGGTCCACAAACATTTTCCCGTCAAGATGGTCGAACTCATGCTGCATGACACGGGCCAAATACCCTTCCACCCATTCGTCATGGGGTTGGAAAACCTCGTCTAAGTAACTCACACGAATGCGTGTGGGACGACGCACAGGTTCATGGATGCCCGGCAAACTCAAACAGCCCTCTTCCATCGAATCCGTTTCCGCATCATCATACTCCAAGATGTGAGGATTGATAAATGCATGAACGAACCCCTTATATTCGGGCAGGTCATCGGAAATCAAGTCCAAATTAATCACCACCAGGCGAATGGACAAGCCGATTTGGGGAGCTGCCAACCCAATTCCCTCAGACCGCTCCAAAGTTTCGTACATATTGTCTATCAAAGTTTTCAACTCCGGATAGTCCGGTGTAATATCTTCGGCCACCTTTCTCAGAACGGGTTGGCCAAAAGTATAAATTGGTAATACCATATTATTTTGTATATTATTATTTTTTCAGCATCATACGGGATTCCATCCAACCTTGCAGGATAATCGTCGCACTGATTTCATCCACCAAAGCTTTGTTTTGCCGGGCTTTCTTCCTTAAACCTCCTTGCAACATAGCCTGATGGGCCAACACGGAAGTATAACGTTCATCGAAAAATTCAACCGGAATCTCCGGCAAGCGTTTATGCAAACGCCGCACAAAAGAATTTATCCTGCCCATATTTTCAGAATCTTCCCCATTGGCTTGTTTTGGTTGGCCTACCACAATCCGTTCCACATGTTCCTGCTGAACATAAGACACAATAAAATCCATGACAGACGAGGTAGAAACCGTTGTCAACCCGTTTGCAATCAACTGCAACGGATCCGTCACAGCAACTCCAGTACGTTTTTTCCCGTAATCAATAGCTAAAACCCTTCCCATATAAGTTGCAAAATTAATGAAAACAGACGAAAAAAACGCCGGTATAAAAACAAATAATTCTTAATAACCAAAACAGACTTCCCTATACGATGCACGGGAGCAAATGAAAACTCGCTCCCGTGTGTTGTATAAACTATATATTATTCTAAATCTATCATTTAGACAAAAGCAACCATGCGTCGGGATAAGTACCGCGCAACGTATTACGCGACTGCACGGCAGCAGCCTTGTCATCATAAGTAGAAGCCACCACGCGATACATGTTCTTCGCTTCGTTGTATGCTATCTGCGCATTATAACCCGCATTCGACAATGTCTTCTGCAAACCTTCGGCATTGGCTTTCAGGCTGAAACTTCCGCAAACCACGCTATAAGCTTTCAAACCGTTTCCGGAAACCACCGTCACATTCTCACTCTGCACACGAACCGTATTTACATCTGCATTAGTGGCCGTGGAGGTTGTTGTCGAGGGAGTGACAGGTGTCACTTCCACTTGGGTGGTCGTCTGCGTCTGGGTCGGCTCCTGCTCTGTAGCAACAACCTGCTGCTGCTTTGCCTTTTCATACGCCTTTTTGTATGCGCTCTCGGAAGACTTGCAAGAGGTCATTGCAAAAGCCGCACTCAACCCAAGTCCCATCACAAAAAACTTTTTCATACTTCTTCTACTTATTTTTTAGTTAAATGATTCTCTAAAACCATACTGTCGATGTCACTGGTATTTTCACGGCATATAACATCCACATCAAAAGACAAAGGTACACATTATTTATATATGGTAAAAGGACTGGCACAAAAAAAAGGTTAAATCAACAAGGCAAAAAAAATAATCAAAAAAAAGTGATAAACATGAGGATTATATCAAGAGAATTTATAACTTTGTGAATGTAATCAACTCAAATAAAATAGAAATAATATGAAAGCATTAAGTTTTTTAGCAGCATTCATTGGCGGCGCAGCCGTAGGTGCAGCAGTAGGAATTTTGTTTGCTCCGGAAAAAGGAACTGAAACTCGTGATAAAATAGCAGAAGCATTGCGTAAACGCGGCATCAAACTCAACCGCAAAGAGATGGATTCTCTCGTAGACGAAATTGCAGATGAAATCAAATCCGCCGAAGAAGTGTAAATGACATTTTATGTTTTCAAACAGTAAAAACATAGAAAGTATAGGCAAACTCTTACTGGAGTTTAAGAAATATCTTGAGCTCCAGAAAGAGTTTGTCAAATTGGATGCCACAGAGAAAATGACGGTCATTCTTTCGGCCATTCTGATTGTAACCGTCTTGTTATTATTAGGTTCTATCGTTTTGCTTTTTCTCACCTTCGCATTAGCCTATTACTTAGGAGATGTATTAGGAAGCCTTTCACTCGGATTCGGCCTCATTTCCGCTTTCATCCTGTTACTGACCGTCATATTCTATTTAAACCGAAACCGCATGGTCATTCAGCCCATGGCACGTTTCATGACCAAACTAATCCTTACTAAAGAAGATGGCAGCAAATAAGATTCCTTCCCACCATACCGAAGATGTTTTACAAGAAATCCGTACTCGTAAGGCTGAAGTAAAAAGCCAAATAAAAGAAAGTGCGGACTACATTAAAACAACTACCCATAAACTATTCACTCCTCCCCCGCAAGCCACATCCAAATTAGGCTCATTCATGAATATGGTAGACCAAGGGTTAGCCGTATATGACGGTGTGATGATGGGAATGAGAGTAGCACGTAACATACGCCGGCTTTTTGGAAAACGGAGATAACCGTTTGCCCCAAAAGCCGTTTCATAAAATAGCCGGTAAAAAACACTATTGCCAGTACAGGTATGACCCACCTCCTACACTGGGATTTTGTAAAAAGCCCCTTCATCTTTCAGTTCGAGCACTAAAGCATTCATTATGTTAAGATTACAGGCTGAAAGATACTTCAGCCATCTTTCAGCCATGCTTCATTTCAATCTGCTGAGAACGAAAAATCGTTCGACTGAGATTGAAAAGTCGTTTGGCTGAGATTGAAAAATCATTCGGCTGAGAACTTTTTGCAGCTTTCCGCCATGAAAGGAAACTGAAAGATACCGTTCTTGTCTTTCATTCCATAATATACTGTATGACAAAAACTTACCATACAACCTGAAAGATGAAGCCATTTTTCTGAAAACGATTGGGAGGACAGTGAGAGGAATAAAATTTTTCCGGAAGGAACTGCATGGAATTAAGAATTATCGTGTAACTTTGCGTTGTTTTTAAACTCTACAAACAAAGATTACAATTATGATGAACGAATGGTTTGAATGCAAGGTAAGATACGAAAAAACATTAGAAAATGGCTTGGTCAAGAAAGTCACGGAGCCCTATCTGGTAGATGCCCTGAGCTTCACTGAAGCCGAAAGACGTTTTATAGAAGAAATAGAACCGTTCATGTCCGGCGAATTTCAAGTGACAGACATCAAACGGGCCAAATATGCCGAATTGTTCGAAACGGACGAAGATGCAGCCGACCGTTGGTTCAAAGCCAAAGTGGCTTTCATCACCCTTGATGAAAAAAGCGGGGCGGAAAAGAAAAGCAACCAAAACATGCTGATACAAGCTTCGGATCTGCGCGATGCCGTAAAACGCCTTGACAAAGGAATGGAAAGCACCATGGCCGACTACGAAATCGCCTCTATTGCAGAAACGCCTATTATGGACGTGTTCCATTACAAAACCGAAGTGGACGAGAAACCGGAATTCCCCGAAGCATAATCCCGTTTCATTGAAACTATAACGCCATGTCACAGATTCAGGACGAAATAAAACGTATCACGGCCTCGCTTCCCTGCGGTGTCCGGTTAGTGGCCGTGTCCAAATACCATCCCGAAAGCCGCATTGAGGAGGCATACGCTGCCGGGCAACGCGTCTTCGGCGAAAGCCATGTACAAGAGCTTCGCCGTAAATACGATAACCTCCCCAAAGACATCGAGTGGCACTTTATCGGACACTTGCAAACCAATAAAGTGAAGTATATCGCTCCATACGTAGCCATGATACATGCGGTAGATTCCATGAAACTACTTCTTGAGGTAGATAAACAAGGAGAAAAGTCCGGACGGGTGATACCCTGTTTACTTCAACTTCACGTGGCCAAGGAAGAAACCAAATTCGGTTTCACACCGGACGAATGCCGCACGTTGATAGCGGATGAAGAATGGAAAAAGCTGGCACATGTCCAAATTTGCGGCTTGATGTGCATGGCTTCCAATACGGACGATATGGAACAAGTACGATCTGAATTCCATCTGGCATACGAACTGTTCAAGGAACTGAAAACCGGAGCTTTTGCAAATGCTCCCTATTTCAAAGAATGTTCATGGGGCATGAGCCATGATTATCCCATTGCAATAGAGGAAGGTAGTACGCTTATCCGCGTGGGAAGTAAAATATTTGGTGAAAGAGTGTATTAAAAGCATATTATTCTTGCTTTAATCGTTTTTTCTCCTTAGTTTTGCACAAAATAAAAAGAATTGTGCAATGGAAAAACTTAGTTTTAACGAACAAATAGAACAAAGCATCAAGGACAACTGGGATCTTGATGCTTTGTCTGATTATAAAGGAGAAACCTTTCAATATAAAGATATAGCCCGAATCATAGAGAAACTTCACATTATCTTTGAATACAGCAACGTAAAACCGGGAGACAAGATAGCCCTTTGCGGACGGAACAGTGCCCATTGGGGAGCCGTATTTTTTGCGACGCTGACATACGGGGCTGTGGCCGTGCCTATCTTGCACGAATTCAAAGCCGACCAGGTTCATAACATTGTGAACCACAGTGAAGCCAAACTACTTTTCGTAGGTGATCTGGTATGGAAGAATCTCGACGCCAATGAAATGCCGAATCTGGAAGGGATCATCAACATTGCAGATTATTCACTCCTTGTGGGACGCACGCAGAAAGTCGCGTATGCACGGGAACATCTGAACCAGTTGTTCGGCGAACGTTACCCCATGAACTTCCGCAAACACCATATATCATATTATAAAGGAGCACCGGAAGAACTGGCTGTCATCAACTATACTTCAGGCACGACAAGCCGTTCGAAAGGTGTAATGATTCCCTATCGTGCCCTTTGGTCCAATCTGGAATTTGCCAAGGAAGTATTAAGTCCGCACATGAAAATCGGAGACAACGTGATTTCCATGTTGCCCATGGCCCACATGTACGGGATGGCTTTTGAATTTATCTTTGAGTTTTGCACGGGATGCCACATCTACTTCCTGACCAAGAACCCGTCCCCCAATGTTCTTTTTGCGGCATTTGCCGAGTTGAAGCCGCGTATCATTATCGCCGTCCCCTTAATCATAGAAAAGATTATCCGCAAGGCGGTTCTTCCTAAAATTCAGGGTACAACCGTAAAGATGCTATTGAAAGTCCCATTAGTCCGTCAAAAGATCAAAGACAAAATCTGCGAACAGCTCAAAGCGGCGTTTGGAGGAAATTTCTATGAAATCATCATAGGCGGGGCAGCTTTCAATCATGAAATAGAAATGCTGCTTCACGACATTGGTTTCAATTACACTGTGGGCTACGGCACCACGGAGTGCGCCCCGATTATCTCATACGCAGACTGGAATATTTTCGCACCCGGTTCTTGCGGCAAGGCGGCTCCACGTATGGAAATCAAGATTGACAGCAATGACCCGCAACACACCGTAGGAGAAATCCTCACCCGAGGCACCAATGTCATGTTGGGATACTATAAAAACGAAGAAGCAACCCAGGAAGCATTTCGAGACGGTTGGTATCGTACAGGCGACCTCGGTATCATGGACGAAAATGGCAACCTTTTCATCAAAGGCAGAAGCAAAAACATGCTTTTAGGTGCGAGTGGACAAAATATCTATCCAGAAGAAATTGAAGATTTGCTGAACAACCTGACTTTGGTCAACGAAAGCATCGTCATCCAAAAAGGAGAAAAACTTTATGGGTTGGTGTATCCGGACTTTGAAGAAGCGCACAATTTAGGTTTACAAGACTCGGATTTGGCCAACGTCATGGAACAAAACCGGACAGAACTGAATAGTATGCTGCCCGGATATGCCCAACTTTCCGGTATCAAAATCTTCCAAGAGGAATTCGAGAAAACCCCTAAGAAAAGCATCAAACGCTATTTGTACACGGATTGCCAGGTATAGTCAAGGCATCCCTGATAAAAACGAAAATTACAAATCTGCCCAAGAAAAAACATAAAAGCAAAAGACAATGAAAGATTTCAATTACTACGCCCCTACGCAGGTCGCTTTCGGAAGAAAAGCGGAACAGGCGGCAGGCCGATTGGTAAAACAATACGGCGGAACAAAAGTATTGGTACATTACGGAGGCAAAAGCGCAGAACGTTCCGGACTGTTAGACGCAGTATGCCATGCACTTGAAGCCGAACATCTCCCTTATGTGAAGTTGGGAGGAGTCGTGCCCAACCCACGTCTCTCAAAAGTACACGAGGGCATCAATTTATGCCGTGCCGAGGGTGTAGATTTCATCTTGGCTATCGGCGGCGGCAGCGTAATCGATTCCGCCAAAGCCATCTCCATGGGAGTAACCTACGAAGGAGACGTTTGGGATTTTTTCACCCATAAAGCCGAGGCGGATACCTGCCTCCCCTTGGGAGCCGTGCTCACCCTCCCGGCAGCAGGTAGCGAAATGAGCGACGCCACAGTCATTACCAACGAAGACGGCGACCTGAAAAAAGACTACGGCAGCGATAAGCTCCGTTGCAAGTTTGCCGTAATGAACCCAGAGCGCACCTTTACATTGCCTCCCTATCAAACGGCAGCCGGCGTAGTAGATATCATCATGCACACGTTGGAACGCTACTTCTCCCACGATGATGACATGACCGTAACCGACTCCATTGCCGAAAGCCTCATCCGCACCGTACAAGATAGCGCGTTCAAAGTACTGCAACAACCGGACAACTACCTGCATCGCGCCCAAATCATGTGGGCAAGCAGCCTTTCTCACAACGGTTTGACCGGTTGCGGTACCACTTCTGACTGGGCCACGCACTTTCTGGAACACGAACTCAGCGGCATGTTCGACGTAACCCACGGCGCAGGCCTGGCTGCCGTATGGGGCAGTTGGGCGCGTTACGTCTACCTTGAAAATCCCACCCGTTTCGCACAATTCGCCGTCAATGCCATGGGAATACAAAACAACTTCAAGTCAGCAGAAGAAACAGCCTTGGCCGGCATCGAAGCATTGGAACGCTTCTTCCGGGCCATCGGCATGCCTACTAGCATACACGAACTCATCGGACGCGAAATCACAGACGAGGAAATTCACGAGATGTCCCGTAAATGCAGTTATGATGGTACCCATACCATCGGCGGCTTCAAAGTATTGAACCGCGAGGACATGGAGCACATCTACCGTGCGGCACGCTAAACCTACGGGTATCTATACAGGGAAACCCTCATGGAAACAAGACACAAAAAAGGGAAAGAGCGACACGCCTTTCCCTTTTTCTTAGGTTGCAACCCCGCTGCAAACCAGGACTTTCAGATTCCTGTACCGACTCCTCCAACCCTCATTTCTTCTTTCCTTTTAATGCAAACATGATGGGAGCGGTAACTTTCATGGATACCGGCTTGCCGTCCAACCGTGCAGGTTTCCACTTCGTCATGGCCATGATGACCCGCACAGCTTCCGCACTCAGGCGCACATCTGGACTTTTCACCACTTTCGGGCGCGTCACGTTGCCATCCTTGTCCACCACGAAAGAAACCATCACCCTGCCTTCGACTTTTTCCTTGACACAAGCCGCAGGATAGTGGATATTAGATGACATATATTCCATCAGGGCGTTTATTCCCCCGGGATATTGCGGAGGGACATCGGCTTTCTCATACACCTTGTCGGCAGCATACATATCTGCCACAGACAAACCTTCCACACGCAGGAACATCGGCTTCAGCACGCGAAGCACCTGCTGTTCCAAATCGTCGTTTTCCACACGCTTCCACACCTCGGTAGCCACACCCCGTCCGTTGAACCACGACATCTCAAACATGTCATCCGATAACCATTTCACCTTGTTACGCCCACCGCGCTCCTTGATGACGCTGTCACCCTCCGACGTGAAAGTTCCGGCATGCCCCTTGAAGTGCACACGGTCTTCTCCGGTCCGAGCCGGTGTAAAGCCCAAGAAGTAGCCGTCACCATACCATTTGTAGCTCTTCAACTTGGGTGGTATCAGTTCGCCCGTCAACGGTTGCCGCAAGCCTTGCACTTCCCACATGCCTGCGTAACGTCCGTCCGCCTCGTGGGCATCGCGCATCCCCTGATGTATAGCGGCCAATCCTGAAGGCATGGGATACCGTTCCCAACCCTCTTCATAATCCGTCTCCCCCGCCGTGGAACGACCCGTCCATGAAAGTTCGAACATGTCTTCTGCCCGTGTCTTGATTTTCAAATTCTCACCACCTTCACGAATGACTTTCTTCGACATGTACTCAAAAGGGAAGTATCGCCCTTCGAAATCCACGTCCACATCGTTGGTACCTACATACCACACGGAAAGCGACACCATGTGCTTGTCCCCGTAATACTTGTAATGCACGAACGGTTGGGAGCCCTTATGGGAATCTCCTTTCTTCCGAATCCAAGTCTTCTTCCAAAAACCTTCTAACGGGCTTGACATCTCGTGCCCGTATTCCGCACGCTCCACCCCAGTTCCATCTTTCACGGCCCGGCATGAACCCAACACCACGACACCACTAAGGGCCACCATCTTCATTAGGTTAATTACTCTCTTCATAAGAATTGATTTAAAAATTCAACATAGGTAGGCATTACACAACTCCACAGGCTGGATGTCCGGGCAGCAGTTTCATGATACCGTTAATTTAAGATCCACTACACAAAGGTAATAATAAAAAAAGAACAACGCGCCAAATCCGTAAAAAAATCACACCACTTCTGAAAAGGGGAAAAACAAAGGATATGCTCCTTCTTTCCAAAAGAAACATATCCTCCGTAATCCCGTCATGGGCGTATCACTCCCCGGCACCTCAGCCTAAGTCTCAGTCTTGGACACGCTGCCTTTTTCAGACTTCATTTCTTCCAAATGAGCCGCACGCACACGGCTTAATGTTTCAGGCGACATTTGCAAGTAAGAAGCCACATGGAGCATCGGCGCACGCAGCAATATCTCGGGTTTTGTATTCAAGAGACGAAGGTAACGCTCCGTAGCGTTCTCAAAACGTTGGCTGTCAGCGTAGACCTGAGAACTGATTAGAGCATGTTCCATAATCTTACGGAACAACAACTCAATCTCTTTATTTTCGTCTGCCAATTCCTGCAAGTCATCATACGGAATGCCGTAAAGCCTGCTGTTTTCCAACGCCTCGACAATCAGCCGTGAAGGTTCCTGTTTCAAGAAACTTTCAATGCAAATCACGATTCGCCCTTCATAAGAAAAGTGTTCCGTCACGTCGCGTCCACCTTTATAATAATACTGCCTCACCATTCCGCGTTCCACGAAATACATGTGACGGCACGTTTCCCCTTCGGGCAATACCACATCGCCTTTCGAATATTTGAAAGGTACAAGTATCTCGGACAATGCCTCGATACCCGATGGAGACAAGCGGCAATATATCCGGGCTATTTCACGAGCCACGTCGCGTCTTAAATCCATAGTCATAAGGTTTTTTATTAGGTTAATCCAACTTCAGGACAGCCAAGAAAGCTTTTTGCGGCACTTCCACATTACCGATCTGTTTCATCCGTTTCTTTCCTTTCTTCTGTTTCTCAAGCAATTTTCTTTTCCGGCTGACATCTCCTCCGTAACATTTCGCCGTCACGTCCTTACGCAACTGCTTCACTGTCTCACGGGCGATAATCTTGGCACCGATGGCGGCCTGTATGGCAATATCGAACTGTTGGCGGGGCAACAACTCCTTCAGTTTCTCACACATCCTCCGCCCGAAGTCCACCGCATTGTCAATATGCGTCAAAGTGGATAACGCATCCACCGGTTCCCCGTTCAACAATATATCCAACTTCACCAGTTTAGACGGACGGAAACCGTCCTGATGGTAGTCGAAAGAGGCATAGCCCTTTGATATGCTTTTGAGTTTGTCATAAAAATCAATCACAATCTCACCCAAAGGCAAGCTATAATGGAGTTCCACACGGTTTCCGCTGATATACTCCTGTTTCAACAACTCCCCCCTTTTCCCCAGACACAAGGTCATGATGGGGCCGATGAAGTTGGTTGTCGTAATGATGGAAGCCTTGATATATGGCTCCTCTATATGGTCGATCAGCGTCACTTCGGGCATACCGGCCGGGTTATGTACTTCTTTCACTCCACCCTGCTTGTCATATACGAGATAAGACACGTTGGGTACGGTCGTAATCACATCCATATTGAACTCGCGGTCCAGACGTTCTTGTACGATTTCCATGTGGAGCAAGCCCAGGAAACCGCAACGGAAACCGAAGCCTAACGCCACGGACGATTCCGGTTGGAAGGTCAACGATGCATCGTTCAACTGCAATTTTTCCAAAGAGGCCCGAAGATTTTCAAAGTCCTCAGTTTCTATGGGATAAAGTCCGGCAAAAACCATAGGCTTAACTTCCTCGAAACCGGAAATGGCTTTATCACACGGACGCTCCACGTGAGTAATCGTATCGCCGACTTTTACTTCCGTTGCCGTTTTAATACCGGAAACAATATACCCCACATCCCCGCAATGCAGTTCCTTACGGGGGGACATTTCCATCTTCAATACCCCGATTTCATCTGCCGTGTATTCCTTGCCCGTATTGATAAAAGCCACGTCGTCACCCGACTTGATACTGCCGTTCACGATTTTGAAATAAGCGATAATCCCACGGAACGAGTTGAACACGGAATCGAATATCAATGCCTGTAAAGGAGCGCCCTCATCCCCTTCCGGATGGGGGATACGTTCCACCACGGCCTGTAAAATTTCATCCACTCCCATTCCCGTACGTCCCGACGCACGGATAATCTCCTCACGTTTACATCCCAACAGGTCTATGATTTCATCCTCCACTTCCTCCGGCATGGCGTTCACCATGTCACATTTGTTAATGACCGGGATGATTTCCAAGTCATGCTCTATGGCCATATACAAATTGGAGATGGTCTGGGCCTGCACGCCTTGCGTGGCATCCACAATCAACAACGCCCCCTCGCAAGCCGCGATGGAACGCGAAACCTCGTATGAGAAATCCACATGCCCCGGCGTATCAATCAGATTCAACGTGTACTTCTCTCCTTTATATATATATTCCATCTGGATGGCATGGCTTTTAATGGTAATACCACGCTCCCGCTCCAGATCCATATCGTCGAGCATTTGCCCTTCGGTAACCTTTATCGTATTCGTATATTCAAGCAAACGGTCTGCCAAAGTAGACTTACCGTGATCTATATGCGCAATAATACAGAAATTCCTGATGTTCTTCATCTTCAATTCAAAAAATGCTATGCAAAGATAGTGCAAACCGGAAGAAATACAAAATCCCAAACCTTATTTTTATATAAAGCGCTACAAATACGAAGAAATGTTTGTCTTTTGCTAAAAACAATAGCAAAAAGATTTTTTTTCTCGTTTTTATTGGCAGTTTGCTATTAAATGATTAACTTTGGCGACTGAAAACCAAGAGAGAGATTTTTCTTAAGGAGAAATAAGGTAGAAAAGATAAAGTCAACGAATAATATTAATTTAAAAAGGATTTATCACATGGATGCAAAAAAAGTTCTGGAAGACTTGAAACGTCGTTTCCCTAACGAACCTGAGTATCATCAGGCTGTAGAAGAAGTTCTCAGTACGATCGAAGAAGAGTACAACAAACACCCTGAGTTCGAAAAAGCCAATCTGATTGAACGTCTCTGTATTCCTGATCGCGTTTATCAATTCCGCGTCACTTGGATGGACGACAAAGGCCAGATTCAAACCAACATGGGTTACCGTGTACAGCATAACAACGTAATCGGCCCCTATAAAGGCGGTATCCGTTTCCACAGTTCCGTAAACCTCAGCATTTTGAAATTCTTGGCTTTCGAGCAGACTTTCAAAAACTCCCTGACGACTCTTCCCATGGGTGGAGCAAAAGGCGGTTCCGATTTCTCCCCGCGCGGTAAGAGCAACGCCGAGGTGATGCGTTTCTGCCAGGCTTTCATGCTCGAACTCAATCGCCATATCGGTCCCGATACCGATGTGCCGGCCGGTGACATCGGAGTAGGCGGACGCGAAGTCGGTTACATGTTCGGTATGTATAAGAAACTGACCCATGAATTCAGCGGCGTATTCACCGGCAAGGGACTTGAGTTCGGCGGTTCGCTCATCCGTCCTGAAGCCACGGGTTACGGTAACGTGTACTTCCTCATGGAAATGCTGAAGACCAAAGGCACCGACCTTAAAGGCAAGACAGTCCTCATCTCCGGTTCCGGCAACGTGGCCCAGTACACGGCCGAAAAGGTACTTCAACTCGGTGGAAAGGTACTCACGATGTCCGACTCAGACGGTTACATCTACGATCCGGACGGAATCGACCGCGAAAAGCTCGACTACATCATGGAGCTTAAGAACCTGTATCGCGGACGTATCCGTGAATATGCAGAGAAATACGGTTGCAAATACGTGGCAGGCGCACGGCCTTGGGGTGAAAAGGCAGACATCGCACTGCCGTCGGCCACTCAGAACGAAATCAACGGCGACCAGGCTCGCCAGTTGGTAGCCAACGGTGTAATGGCCGTAAGCGAAGGTGCCAACATGCCTTCTACTCCGGAAGCCATCCGCGTATTCCAGGAAGCCAAGATTCTGTATGCACCGGGCAAGGCAGCCAACGCCGGTGGTGTATCGGTTTCAGGTCTTGAAATGAGCCAGAACTCAGAACGTCTGTCTTGGACATCGGAAGAGGTAGATGCCCGTCTGCACGCCATCATGGAGAACATTCACCAGAATTGCGTGAAGTACGGAACGGAAGCCGATGGTTACGTCAACTACGTGAAAGGTGCCAACGTCGCAGGCTTCATGAAGGTGGCCAAGGCTATGATGGCTCAAGGCATCGTATAAGGTTAATTGCAATACAGAAGCGTCAAGAGCCGGGATTTACGTATTCCCGGCTCTTTTTCTCTTTTGGGATTCATCCCTTGCACAGTTTGGCTATGCCCTTGCTTAGTCCAGAGTCAAAGGAACAGCCGGTGAAAGTCCGAGTAAGCCAAGCTCCCGTCCTTGTGCAAACCCGTTTTTCCGGTCACACCAAGTATTTGTCTGTCCATTCTTGTAGTTTCGCGCATTCCGGTTATCCATATTTACACGCGAAGAAAGCACCAGACGAAGAGATTTCATGGAAGAACGCCTCATCCAAAATACTAAATATATCAAGCGCACTTATTTCTCTTCTTGCATGCTACGGTTGTACTGCCGGACGCTCTTTCCTCCATGAAAACGATAAGAGAATGTGAACATCAGGCTGTGGCGTATCGTTTCATTTATATCATAAAAATCATAAGAACTGACGACCTCGGATTCAGTTTTACTTTTACTATTGCCATCAAGGAAAAGGCGAGGAGTCACGTATTGCACTGACAGGTTCACACGTTGATGAAAAAAGTCTTTACCCAAAATGAATGCCAAACAATCCATTTTTTGCGTGGTTTTCCCCTGTGCTCTAACCTGATATCCATTGAAAACCTAATAGGTTGCCTGTATAGACAGGAAATGCTTGTCATTGTAATAATTTGAGGTAAGAAAGCCTGTAAAGCCTTGGTTCGTATTCTTGTTTCTCTTGAATTTCGCTTCCATGTTTTGGTATTTCAAGATACCGCTTATTCTAAAATCCTTGATTTTTTTAAAAAAGTAAATCGTTGCCCAAAACTCCTTATACAGCGTATTCTCCGGTGTGTATGTAATGTAAACACCGTTTCCACCTGACGGCAATGTACCTCCCCCACGTCCGATGATGTTAGAAAACTGGTTGGGTGAATAGTTATAACCCGTCTGTATATTGAAAAGGTTAAAGAAGTCCACCCACAACCGTCCCGAATGGTACACTTGTGTGCGCAATGCCGGGTTTCCGCCACTCCATGTCAATGAATCGGTAAAATAGCCGTATTCCGTCACTTGGTCGAGTTGAGGATAAGATGTGTTGCACCAATAATTAAGGCGCATCCATATCTTTTTGTTCCAACGGTGGTAGAACATCCCACTGAACTTATAAACCATGTTCTTGTCTTCGTAGCTTGCCGTATGGGTCTTTACATGTTCGGCCGAAGCACTGAAATTCAAATCCGTGCCGTCCTTGATGCGGTAAGACAGCCATGTCCAAATTTCATTACGGTGGTAGGCATTTTCGCTCAGCAGGTTTCTCGTAAGACGGTCTTCCTGTTCATAATCTTTCCATGTAAAATTATATCCCGCGCTAAAATAAAAACGATTGTTGAAAAAACGACGGTTCACTTCGCTTTTAGTCCAAACGTAGTCCATGTGGTTACGGAAATAGTTATCGGATGCGTAACCGGTATTCTGCCGGTAATTCTTGTCGTTGGTCCACCCATCATTGATGTAATTAAAATCATAAGTATAGTTCCATACTCCGCTCCGGCCACGATAATACAGGCCCAACGTATGACGGTCGCTATTGATACGAGAAACCCCACTTTTCCCTATGGTTTCTTTCTTTCCACTGTCAAGCCACAAACGCTCCGCTTCAGCATACGTGTAATCATCCTTGGCATCGGCAGAATAGTAATATGAGGCCGACACGGAATGGTTCTTGTTTATTTGATGGTCTATTGCCCAATAAGTGTTATGTATACGAAAAAAATTGGTAAACGACATCGGTGAAGTTGTACTTTCCTGCAAGCGGTTCACATGGTTCGTATATGTACTTTCCGCATTATTCTTTTCCGATTGTAAAAACCGGAAATTATACCGCCCGATGAAGTTCCATTTGTTTTTGGTATAAGTGAATGAAGCGGAAGAATAGTCTCCCGAGAATTTTTTATTTTTTCCATTATCTTCATTGGGCCGGACAGACATTTGTTGGAACACGTTTCCCTCATACCCTGTATAATCGGGTTTAGTATGCAGGTTAATCAACACATCGTAATTTGCATATTTCCCTGTGGGATTGGGCACCACGTCCACCTTGCTGAAGCGAAGGTGATGCAATTCCTTGACGTAGTCTGCCGATTTCTCCAAACTGTCCACTAAGATTAGAATATTGGAGGAACCGTAATAAGTGAGTGCATTGTTGGCGTAGTTGCAATCGATTCCGGGAATGTTTCCCAACATTTGTGCCGTATTGCGTGCGCCCTTCCGCATGGAACGGGTGATATGCACCACGTCCCGGTCGGCATAGTGGGTGATATTGCTGGCTTCTACCGTAACGGTGGGCAGTTTCTTGGATACAGCCGAACTGTCCGCCTTCAAGCCTTGCATTATACTATCTATGGCCGTAAAAGGGGAGACCGCCTCCACTCCTTGCGGAAACAGACAAAAAACAAGAAATGACACAACCAAGCTTACCTTCACGTTTTTCATGGCCGAAAGGTTCAAATATTATAAAAATCGGAGTTCTTCTCACAATAGTCCACAATCACCTTTTCCATAGCCTCTTCCTTATCTTTATGTTGGCATACGATGTGCTTGTGTTGGACATACATTTCTTCTCTCCGTCTCGGGCACGGCCCCATGCAAAACGGCAAATATTTGCATTCCACACATTCACTACCTGATGAAAGTTGGTGGTACTGGATAAACCGGTACTCCGTTTTCCATAAAATATCACCAGACTCCGTCAGCACGCCTTTGGCATCTTCGGGTTTCTCATTGTCGCACTTTCCGACATTTCCATTCGGGAATATGCAATTGAAATGTGCATGGTCGACATAACAAAAATTTGTTTTCTGTATTCGTGCGGAATCATCAGGTTGACATCATGCATGATTTTGCCCGGCTCCAACGTCTGGTCGGAATAGTTGATGCGCAGTATGCAATAAGCATCCGGAATTGTCCGGACTATCTCCAATACATTATTGACCGCCTTGTCGAAAGCCGCATTATCCTTGTCGCGTTTCACTTGGTTGTGCTTCTCGCGGCAACCGTCAATCGTGATTTGGAAACTGCGCACGCCAAGACCACCCAACTCTTTTATCCGTTCCGAAGTGAGCAACAGGCTGTTGGTCGTCATGTCGCTAAAAAATCCTATATGATGGCATTCGCAAAAATCTTTGGAATACCGGGTGATTTCAATAAGTTTGCGGTAAGCTAAGAGGGGTTCTCCTCCAAACCAAGACAGGCGAAATTCTTTTATCTCGTTTTTCAACAGGTACTTTTCAATGTGCTTCTTGATACGGGAGACAGTTTCGTCTGACAACGTCATATTTTGGTGTTCCTGAATGCAATACCAACAACGCAGATTGCAATCGTAAATAGGAAGTACCATAAGCGTATATTGACCGGAGTTACGCTTCCTGTCAAACTCCTCCCGTATGATGTCCATTTCCTGTACATCGTCTTCCACGACGAAACCCTCCACCAACATCCTTTCCAAAAAAGGAGCGTACTTTTCCCGATAGTCATCCGGACGGGAGATGATGTCCATCAACTTGGCATGGTTCTTATCCGAAGCGAGGAAGAACCGTTTGGTGATACCATTGAAAAAGATATGCCCATCTTTATAAGGGATGAAATAATTATAATCACTTGCCTTCATATTTCTTCTTTTTTACGGCACAAAAATAAACTGTTTGCGCGAACACCGCCAAACAAACAAGCTTATTCTTGTGCACAGACACACTAAATGCACACAAAAGTGTGCAACGAATTACGAAATTCGTCAAAAACGGGAAACATTCCTTGTTTTTTTAAACCAAACAAAGTAAATTCGTGCCATGCAATGAAATAGCAAGGTTAAAGACCTAATTTCACATATTAACGATTAAAAAAACATGAATAAACACCTTTTTGAGTTTTTCAAAACCATCAGTAAGCCAAACAGCCCATACGATTGTAACAACCTGCAAACAAGCTTAATCGAAAGAACCGCTGATGCCTTTGCCAGGAATACGAACCAGTACATATACATCTCGAATGCACAATCTCCAGAGTTCTTCTATACATCTGGGAAATTTGAACGTTTGTTAGGCCTGACGGCGGAAAAAGTCAAGGAAATGGGATTCCGGTTTTATTTAGACTTCGTACCCGAAGAGGAACACCGCATACTTTATACGACATTTAAAGAAGGACAGATTTTTTTGCTAAACCAACTTCCGGCAGAACGTACGGAATACAACATCTCATGCGACATACACGTCCTGAACGGCAGGAAAAAGCTGTTAGTCCACCAAACTGCAACCCCCATCCTTTTGGGACGGGGTGGCATGCCATTGTTTTCCTTATGCATCATGAAACCTTCCGTAATGCATGAAGCAGGAAACATTACCGTAAAGAGAAAAGGCCACCGTGCGTTTTATAAATATGACATGGACAAGGGCGAATGAATTAAGGACAGTGGGATTATATTGAACGAGACGGAACGCGGAATCCTCACGTTATCTGCCCAAGGCCATAAGATGGAAGACATCGCAAACAAACTTTGCAAGAGCCTTGATACGATAAAATCGGCCAAAAGGAGGCTGTTCCTCAAAATGAACGTGAGCAACCTCCAAGAAGCCGTAGCTTCCGCAGAATATTATGATTTATTATAATATATCCCGACAATCCGGACACGAAAAATCGTTTGCCTGAGAAATGAAAATCAATCTCAGGCAAACGATTTCTCATTCTCCTGCAAACGATTTTTCATTCTGCGGAGAAAAACAAGAGGCTCTCAGCATTGCCTCAAATATCTATAAACCAATCATTTACAAAATTCATCTTCTTATTCTGCCAATAGGCCATAAATCTTTACTGTTCCACTCCGGGAAGCATGACCACCCCTTCCTTTTTCATCCCGTCCACCTTGATGACCACGGGCGAAGAAAAGCGCACATGGCGCACGTGGGCCGTTTCTTCCACAACCGGTTGGCTGTTCAGGAAAGCCTGATTGTATACCCCGTCGCCCAAAAAGTCATTCACCGTGAAATATCCCACGCCGAAACTGGTCAGGTTCTGGAAGAAGTGCGTGCCTTGGCTAGGGTCTACACGGTAATTCGTCAACCCGGACTCCACAATGACACGGGCGGCTGAAATGTTGGGCCATTTCACCGGAACGCCTAACCATGGGTCGCTACTGCCCCACCGTCCCGGGCCGACTAGCACATAGTTGCGCCCCTCCTCTAGGAAGCGGCGGTTGATACGGTCTATCTCGTCGGCTATGGCCGGATTGTTGTAAGCGGAATAATCGCCGGTCTTCACATAGACTACATCGTACACCTCGTTGCTCACCCCTTGGCCGATGGCGTTATGCGAACGTATCAGCGTCTTCTCATCGGGAATCTCCATCAAGTCTTCGTCGAGCATCATCTTATTGTCCACCATCGGACGTATCTGCAACAAATAGAACACCCCAGTACGGTCGGGATTCAGTTTCACGGCAAATTCTATCTCCACCTCGCGGCGCATGCTCTCACGCCCAAGTTTCAGAATCAGCCGCAAAAGCTCCGGAAGGGGAAACACCCCCTGTTGCAACACGCCGCAGAAGGTGACGAGTTTACGTCCTCCGTCGTAAATACCGTCGCGAATCACCATGTCGTAAGGGTCGTACGTGGAAGCAATGAATTGCAGCGAACCGTCCTGTTCGGCTTCCTTGACCGGAAGTTTCAACAGGTTGAAACCGTCGTCCACCCTGAAATCCTCCTCCACGGCTTTCATTTCGAGGGCATAAAACCGCGTCTGCGTCTCGCGCAAGGCTATTTCCATCTCGCTCGTCTGCAACACCTTGTCGGGATGGACCGGACAGACGCGCAGGTTCATGCCGCCGTCCACGATGTATTTCCCCAACCCGAGCGCAAGGTTTACCGTGCCGTCTTCGGCCTTTTCGTCCCCGATGGGGTAGTAGTTCACCGAACGGGCCACACCGGAGATGTTCGGGTAGAAACGGTCACCGTAACGGTTTCCGGCCACTTCCTGAAGAATCACCGCCATTTTTTCCTGGTCGATGACGTTGCTCGTGGCCGTCATATACGCCTTGCTGTCGCGGTAGAACACCGAAGCGTATACCCCCTTGATGGCATCGCGCAACATCTTCAGCCGCACGTCACGACTCTCCACGTAAGGTATCATATAGGTGGAGTATATCCCGGCAAAAGGTTGGTAATGGGCATCTTCGAGCAAGGAAGAGGAACGGATGGCTATGGGTTGGCGCACGACATCGAGATAAGCCTCCAAGTCACCAATCAGGCGTTCGGGCAGCCGGGCTTGCAAGAATGCACGGAGAATCTCTTCGTCCGGAATGTCCGAAAGCGCAATCTGGTAAAGTTCGTTCGTATCCATGAACTCGTCGAAGATGTCCGTACAAAGCACCACCGTTTTAGGTATCATGACATCCGCGTTGTCGAACGCGTTCAATTCCGGATGCTGCTTGATGATGTGGTCCAGAAAGGCCAGGCCACGCCCTTTTCCGCCCAACGACCCTTCACCGATACGTGCGAAATTGCTGAAACGGTCGAAACGGTCGCGGTGGAACACGGCTACCACGCCCTGGTTCTTCATCCGGCGGTAGCTCACAATCGCGTCATATATGATTTGACGATGGGCATCCACGTCTTGGAGCGAACGCCATGTGATATGTTTCAGGAACTCGGATATGGGGAACAATGCCCGCGAGCACAACCAACGCGACACGTTGTTGCGCGTAATATGATAAAGGAGCGATTCCTTGGGCAAAGTGAAGATATTGTTCTGAAGGTCTTTCAGGTTCTTGATGCGCGCCACCTCTTCCATCGTGTTCGGGTCGAGGAAGACAAAATCTCCGAAACCGAAATGCCGACGTACCAAACGTCGCAAGTCGACCCCTATCTTCTTGGAATTCTTGTCGATGAAATGCGCCCCGCACTTCTCGGCCCAAGCACTCTTATCAGCTTCCGTGGACTCCATAATCAGCGGCACGAACTCGTCTTCGGCACGGATGGCCGACAATAATTCGTAACCGGCCATCTCGTCCGTCTTCCCGTTACGGGGAAAGCGGCAGTCGCTGATGACCCCTAATGTATTCTCTTTATGACGAGTGTACAAGCCCCAAGCTTCTTCATACGTACGTGCCAACACGATCTTAGGCCGCCCACGCATGCGCAACGTCTCAAGTTGGGCGTTCAGTGCCTCTGTGGCAAATTCCAGGCTTTGTTGGAGCACGAACCGGTAGAGGTTGGGCAAGATGGAGGAATAAAAACGGATGGAGTCTTCTACCAACAATATCATCTGTACTCCGGCCGCCACGTCGTTCTCCAAGTTCATTTTGTCTTCTATCAACTTGATGATAGAGAGCAACAAGTCCGTATTACCCAACCAACAAAACACGTAATCGAAAATAGAAAAGTCCATGTTCTCCATACTCTTCCGGATACCATGGCTGAACGGAGTCAGCACGACGATAGGTATCGTGGGATTGTCCGTCTTGATGCCCCGTGCGATGTCGAACACGTCATTATTGTCCGTGCCGGGCATGCAGATAATCAAATCGAAAGTGGTCTTGCCCAACTCTTCTTCCGCCTCTTCCTGCGAAGCGACTTGGAAAAAACGGGGCGGATAGCGCAAACCCAATTTCACGTATTCATCGAAAATCTTTTCTTCCACCCGTCCGTCATCCTCCAACATGAAAGCGTCATACGGGTTGGCGATGAGCAACACATTGAAAATGCGCCGCTTCATCAGGTCCACAAAAGCGGTATCCCGCAAGAGCGGGCATTCTTTGTTTTTATCGTCTGTCATAATAGCCTGTCCTTATCTCTGATTGCGGAAACAAATAAACACAAAAATCCGCAAGCATGCAAAAAATGCGGCACAAAAAAGCGGTACCCGAAAATGATTATTTCCGGCACCGCTCCCTTTTCTACCTCATGACAAAACCACCTATACTACTCCTTGCGCCATCATGGCCTTGGCCACTTTCATGAATCCGGCCACATTGGCTCCTTTCACATAATTGACATAACCGTCCGGCTCAGTGCCGTATTTCACACACTGCTCATGGATACCGTGCATAATGGCATGAAGTTTCTGGTCCACCTCTTCGGCCGCCCAACTGAGGTGCATGGCATTCTGGCTCATCTCCAATCCGGATGTGGCCACGCCTCCGGCGTTGACAGCCTTGCCCGGAGCGTAAAGCATCTTATGGGCAATGAACGCATCAATGGCTTCGGGCGTACATCCCATATTGGAGATTTCGCCCACGCATATCACTCCGTTTTCGATAAGGTGCCGGGCATCTTCTCCGTTCAGCTCGTTTTGCGTGGCGCACGGCAAGGCGATATCGCACTTCACTTCCCACGGACGACGGCCTGCCACGAACTTAGCCCCCGCAAAGCGTTCCGCATAGGGGCTGCAAATATCGTTCCCGCTCGCACGAAGTTCCAACATGTACGCAATCTTTTCTTCGTCGAGCCCGTCTTCGTCATAAATGTATCCGTCGGGACCGGAAATAGTCACCACCTTGGCGCCCATCTGTGTGGCCTTTTGGGCAGCGCCCCAGGCTACATTGCCGAATCCGCTGATGGCCACGCGCTTGCCCCGGATGTCGATACCTTTGTCGGACAACATTTCACGCACAAAATAGAGCCCTCCATATCCGGTGGCCTCGGGGCGCACCAACGAGCCACCGAATTCAAGCCCTTTTCCGGTGAGCACACCGCTCCAATCCCGCGTAAGCTTCTTATACTGCCCGAAGAGGTAGCCCACTTCTCTTGCCCCCACACCGATATCACCAGCCGGGATGTCGATTTCCGGACCGATATAACGGTAAAGCTCGTTCATGAAAGCCTGACAGAAACGCATGATTTCGGCATCGCTCTTGCCGCGTGGCGAAAAATCGGAACCTCCCTTACCTCCCCCCATGGGCAGTGTGGTCAGTGCATTTTTGAATGTCTGCTCAAAACCAAGGAACTTCAATATGGAAAGGTTCACGGACGCATGGAAACGCAATCCACCCTTATACGGGCCGATGGCACTGTTGAACTGTACCCGATAACCCAAGTTGACCTGAACCTCTCCCTTGTCGTCCACCCAAGGGACCCTGAACATGATGATGCGTTCCGGCTCCACCAACCGTTCGATTAATTTGGCACGTTCAAATTCAGGATGGCGATTATACACGTCTTCTATGGAGATAAGCACTTCACGAACTGCTTGCAAATACTCCTTTTCACCAGGATGCTTGGCCTCAAGCTGAGCCATTATTCTCTGAATATCCATAGCCTACAATTTTAAGGACATCTAACATTATGTTGACTAACACTGGGGCAAATCTACAAAAACAAGCCAATAAAAGCAAGAAATAGAAGATTAAATATCCTATATAGATACCAAAATGTCAAAAAACAAAAGAACCACAAAAAAAGAAACATGTCTTAAGCGGTATTTCCTCCGCCTAAAACGAAAGATTCCGCGCTTACGACATGCTTTCTTGTCTGTCAATCAAAGTCCCTTTATTACTTCAAAGAGAATACGGGTTCTTTTTCCGTGCCTGCAACAACCAATTTATCTTCACGAAGCAACCAACCCAGTGCAAGATACAATTCTTTGTCTGTTTTCACTTTTGCTGCTTTCTTCAGATCTTTTGCACTCAACGGTGCACTCTCATTCAAGGCATTCCATACAAGGCCTGCCACCTCACCAGCATTTTCAAACATAATACTCAAATACTTTTAGTTAATAATCTCATCCTCTCAAAGGATATTCTTTCATAAATACGTACAAAGGTAGTATTTTATTTGTATGCCATATAAAAAAACTTAAAATAGTTGTGGGTTTATATGCTATTTTAACGCAAAAAAGACTTTTTAGGTGTATTATATGGCAAAACATTGACATCAACGACCGATAGAGTCCAAATAATCAGCAAAAATGCGGGCAGCCGACTCTACCATCTTCGGACAAGGACGCTTGGCATAATAAGCCGCCGTACGGGCTTCTGCCTGGTTGCTTACCGGTGCATCCCGTTTCAATCCCAACAATTCCCCGCAGGTTATAGAACCGTTTTCTGCTTTGAACCTGGCGGCAAGCTCTTGCACGATGGCATAATTCCGCGATTTCGTCTCACGGTCTTTGCCTTCCATGGCTGCCACTTCCAGTCCCACCAACTGGAACATGCCACAAGCCGCCCCGCAGGTGAGCCGCATGCGGCCTATCCCTCCGCCAAACGAAGCAGATATATGCAAGGCCTGTTCATGCGTAAAGCCGTACAGGTCCGCAAAAGCCGCCACTACGGACTGCGAACAATTATACCCCTCTTTGAAATATGCCACAGCACGGGCTATCCTTTCTTCTTTGTCTTTCATATCATTTCAATGGATTGATTTGCAAAATTACAAAGAATAAATTAATTTCGCACGTAAAACCATCAGATATGAAAAAGATTAATACCACACTTTTACTGGGTACGCTGTTGGGGGTCTGTGCCTGCCACTTTGAAAGTTTCGATGAACGTTGCGCCCGCGAAGCACGGGAATACACGGAAAAGCAATGCCCCCGCAGAATGGACCAGTACACCCTTATGGACAGCCTCACGTATGACGAGCATTCGCGTACACTAAATTATTATTATACTTTGGAAGGAGTTTTGGATAACGACACGGTGATGAACGCTCAAGCCTGCGAATCGCTTAAGGATCTTTTGCGCAAAAACGTGGTCAACTCCGTGGATTTGAAGTCCTACAAAGAGAAGGGTATCAGTTTTTCCTATTGCTATTATTCCAAAGCATCGGGAAAAGTGCGCTTTCAGGTACGTTTCACCCCCGAAGATTATGACAGCCACTATAGCCCGGACCGCTAACCTCCAAAAACGATGGAAGACAGGTTGAACACCCGACTTCCGTCACCAGACGACTCCTCCCCGTCCCTACCTTATATTATATAGAGGTAAGGACGGGGAGGAGTCCTTTATAATCATGCCATCAAGACCGGGAAACAGCCTGCTGCAAAGCCAACGTTAGTTGGTCCGGACACGAAGTTGGCTTCATGCCGCAACGAATGCCGCTCAAACGGCTTACCACATCTGCGACCGGCATGCCTTCCACCAAACGGGCAATCCCTTGAAGGTTACCATGGCAACCGCCCAAAAAACGTACGGACTTCACCACGTCCCCGTCAACCTCCAGTTCTATCTGCTTGCAACAGGTTCCCTCCGTCTGATAAACCGTTTTCATCTTATTCTTCTTCAGGCTTCATATTCGTATAAACCGTCTGCACGTCGTCGAACTCTTCCAGTTTTTCCACCATCTTGTTCAACGTTTCACGCTCTTCGGCCGACACTTCCTTCAAATCATTCGGAATATAAGTGAATTCACCACCGACATCCTCGAAGCCCTGCTCTTCCAAGTGCTTCTGGATAGCACCGTAACTCTTCGGGTCGCCGTAAATCGTAATCGTACCTTCCTCTTCGTCCATGTCGTAATCCTCTTCCACCCCGAAATCTATCAAGTCGAGTATCAACTCATCCATGTCCACCGTAGCCGGTTTCTTGAAGGTGAATACACACTTATGGTCGAACAAGTAAGCCAAGGAACCCATCGTACCCAATGTTCCTGAGAACTTGTTAAACACCGAACGGACATCCGCCACCGTACGTGTCGGGTTATCGGTCAGAGTATCCACGAATACAGCAATACCGTGAGGACCGTATCCTTCGTAAGTCATGTTCTTATATTCGCTCTGGTCTTTTCCCATTGCGTTCTTGATGGCACGCTCGATGTTATCCTTCGGCATGTTCTCACGCTTGCAAGTCGCAATAATCGAACGCAACGTAGGATTGTTTTCGGGTTCCGGCCCACCGGCCTTTACGGCTATGGCGATTTGTTTACCCAATTTTGTAAATGTCTTGGCCATGTGGCCCCATCTCTTCAGCTTTGCAGCCTTTCTATATTCAAACGCTCTTCCCATTGGAATAAAATTTTAAATATGATGATTTCTATTTATCTTTTTCTCATTTTATAGTTGAGCACCAGGCCATATACGATAAGCACCACCGTAGGGACAATCAACGCACGCGTGTACCCCTGAAGGGTGATCTGCAACAACCAACAAAACACCAGTACATAATATATGGCCTTGGCTACGACTAATCCTTTCATATCGCGGGTTATCTCAATTTAGCACCCAACTTGGCCTGCAAGTTTGCAATCAACTTATTCATGATTGCGTCGATTTGCTTGTCGTTCAAAGTCTTCGTCTCATCTTGCAGCACGAAGTTCACGGCATAACTCTTCTTCCCGGCTTCCAGGTTCTTTCCTTCGTACACATCAAAAAGCGTCACTTCCTTCAGCAGCTTCTTCTCTGTGGAATAGGCCACCTTTTCTACTTCGGCAAATTCCACACCCTTGTCCAACAAGAGAGCCAAATCGCGGCTCACAGCGGGGAACTTGCTGATTTCCGTGTAACTGATCTTGTTGTTGCGGATGGCCTTCATCAGAAGTTTCCAGTTGAGGTCGGCATAATAGACTTCCGCGTCCACATCCATCATCTTCCGTATCTTCCGGCTCACGATACCCAACATGGCCAAGACCTTACCGCCACGGTTTTGAATTTCGATACCTTTTGAATAGATATCGTTACGGCTCGGCGCAAAAACCAATGCACCGAAATTCACACCCAAACGGGTCAGGATGTTCAGCACGTAAGCTTTCAGTTCATAAAAGGAACTGTCTTCGTCGGGATGCGCCCACGAACCGCTCACCCGCTTGCCCGTCACCCACAGTCCGAGGTGATAGTCTTCCGAATAAGCGTCGAGCACATGCTTGATGACCTCCGGGTCGCGGCTGCTGCTCACGCCGGGAATGATGTCGGGACATTTGTCCTCTTCGCGGAAATAGTAGCAATTCCCGAACTCGAAGAACTTCAGGTCGGCATTCTTGCGGTTGGCGTTGTGCGCCACACATTCCAACCCGCCGAACAGCAGCGTCTGGCGCATCGCGTTCAGGTCGGAACTCAACGGGTTCATCAACTTCACCAAATGCGAAGCCGGATAACTCTCCAACCCGTCATAATAGGCCGCACGCTGCAAAGAATTGTTCAGGATTTCATTGAAACCGCAACCTACCAACTGTTCTGCCACGAGGTTCTGCAACTTATGGCTTTTGTCTTCATCGCCTTTGACATTCAGCGTGGATTTCACAGATGAAGGAATCTCCACATTATTATATCCGTACACGCGCAAGATGTCTTCCACCACGTCGCACGGGCGCTGCACGTCCACACGGTAGGCCGGCACCTGAAGCTTCAATCCCTCGGCCGTTTCCTCCAGAATCTTCATCTCCAGGCTCGTCACGATGCTTTTCACCGTGTCCGCCCCGATATTCTTTCCCATCAGGCCGTAAGCGTATTCATAATTCAAGTCCACGATGAAATCAGGCAGCGGGTTGGGATATACGTCCTTAATCTCCATGGCGATTTCCCCGCCTGCCAGTTCCTTGCACAACATGGCAGCCTGTTTCAGTGCATAAATCACACCATTCGGGTCGATGCCACGCTCGAAACGGAAAGAAGCATCGGTGCTCAAGCCATGACGGCGTGCGCTCTTGCGAATCCACGTCGGATTGAAATAAGCACTTTCCAACAATACGTCACGGGTCGTTTCATACGTTCCGCTCCCTTTTCCGCCGAACACACCGGCAATGCACATCGGCTCTTCCATGTTGCAAATGGCCAGGTCACGGTCGCTCAGCTTATGTTCCTCGCCGTCGAGCGTCACGAAAGGCGTACCATCGGGCATGGTCTTCACCACCACTTTACCCCCTTTGATCATGTCGGCATCGAAACAGTGCAAAGGCTGCCCATAGGCGAACATGATGTAGTTCGTCACATCCACGATATTGTTAATCGGACGCAAGCCGATGATACGCAATTTGTCCTGTAACCATTCCGGACTTTCCTTCACCTCGCAATTCCGGAGCGTCACGGCAGCATAACGGGGACAAGCCTCCACGTTCTGCACTTCGATGTCGATGTCCAACTCGTGGCTGTCCACCTTGAAACTGTCGCACGACGGACGATGCAAAGCCGTCTTATGGCCATTCTGCACCAACCAGGCATACAGGTCGCGGGCCACACCGTAATGCGAACAGGCATCCGCACGGTTGGGCGTGATGTCCACTTCGATAAGATAGTCGCTCTTCAGGTTATAGTATTCCGCAGCCGGGGTTCCGGGCACAGCCGTCCCAGGCAGCACGATGATGCCGTTGTGGTCCGTACCGATACCAATCTCATCTTCCGCACATATCATGCCATTGCTCTCCACCCCGCGCAACTTGGATTTCTTGATGGTAAAACATTCGTCGCCGTCATACAATTTGCAACCCAACGTAGCCACCACCACCTTCTGTCCGGCTGCCACGTTCGGCGCACCGCACACAATCTGTACTGGTTCCCCCTCGCCGAGGTTCACCGTACATACGTGCATGTGGTCTGAATTGGGATGGGGCACGCAAGTCAGCACCTCACCGACGACCAGTCCCTGCAAACCGCCCTTCACCGGTTGCACTTCTTCCACGCAACCCACTTCCAGGCCTTCCGACGTCAACGCATCGGCCACTTCCTGAGCTGTCAAATCAAAATCGACATACTCTTTCAGCCAATTATAAGAGATATTCATATCTTAAGATTTTAATTTATTTCGAAATAACGCGCAAAATTACACTTTTTCAGGCAATCCGCCAAGAAGAATGCAGACAAAGCCTCAAGAAGCCAACGAGTTTCATTCCACCACCGGAACCACCGCTCTCAAAAAGGAAGAGGCCCCTCGGGCAAAGGCGCACCGAAAGGAGAAGCCGCATCCGACGGAGGCATCATGTCGGCCGCAGGCAAAGGCACATCCGGCCCCCGCCCGGTACCAAAAGCCACTGCCTCGCCCGGCATGGGCACGTAGGCATCTTCTTCCGGGTCCTGGAAACGGGCGTATTCTCCACGGAATTTCAGCAGCACGTCGCCCACGGCACCGTTACGGTGCTTGGCGATGATGATTTCCGCCATGCCGTGCAGGTCGTGCCCCTTCTCGTCCTGATATATCTTATAGTATTCGGGACGGTGGATGAAACAAACCATATCCGCATCCTGCTCTATGGCACCAGACTCACGCAAGTCGCTCAACTGCGGACGCTTGCCGTCGATTCCCTCACGGTTCTCCACCCCACGGTTCAGCTGGCTCAGCGCAATGATCGGAATGTTCAATTCCTTGGCCAGCCCCTTGAGCGAACGCGAAATGGTGCTGACCTCTTCCTGACGGCTGCCAAACGACATGCCGCTGGCATTCATCAGTTGGAGGTAGTCTATCAGGATAATCTTGACCCCATGCTCGCGCACCAAGCGACGGGCTTTCGTACGCAATTCGAAAACGGACAGCGAAGGCGTGTCGTCCACATAAAACGGGGCATCATACAGTTGGGTGATTTTATTATCCAACTGCGACCATTCGTAAGGCGCCAACTGCCCGCTTTTCAATTTCTCTCCCGGAATCTCGCACACGTTGACAATCATACGGTTGACCAACTGCACGTTGCTCATTTCCAACGAGAACATAGCCACGGGAATCTTCATGTCCACCGCCATCTTTTTGGCCATGGAAAGCACGAAAGCCGTCTTTCCCATGGCCGGGCGGGCCGCGATGATGACTAAGTCGGAGTTTTGCCAACCGGAAGTCATCTTGTCCAACTTCTCGAAACCGCTGCTCAACCCGCTCAACCCGTCGCTGCGCGCCGCCGCCTTCTGCAACATGTCGTAAGCCTCGCGAATCACGGGATTGATTTGCGTATAGTCTTTCTTCATGTTCTGCTGCGAGATTTCGAAAAGCTTTCCCTCGGCCTCCTGCATCAGGTCGTCCACGTCCACCGTCGCGTCGAAAGCCTTCGTCTGCACTAGACTGGTGAAGGTAATCAGTTCGCGCGCCAGGAATTTCTGCGCGATGATACGGGCGTGATATTCGATATGGGCGGAAGAAGCCACTTTTCCACTCAACTGCGTGATATAGAACGGGCCACCCACTTCCTCCAATTTGCCCATGGAGTTCAGGTGTTCCGTCACCGTCAGGATGTCCACCGGCTTCTGTTGGAGATTCAGCGTGCGGATGGCCTCATAGATAAGCTGGTGGCGGTGGTCGTAAAAGCTCTCGGGACGCAATATCTCGCTCACCTGCGAATAGGCATCCTGCTCTATCATCAAAGCACCCAACACAGCCTCTTCGAATTCAAGAGCCTGCGGCTGCACGTGCCCGTAGGCATCCTCCTCCGGCACGTTCACTTTGGCGCGCACGGATGTGCGCCGCCCTGTCTTTCTCGTTTCTGCCATATCAAGTCTGGTTTTGCGTGCAAAGATAATCCTTTCCCTCCTAAAAAAAGCCTGTGGGCTGCATTCTTTTATGAAGATTTTATCTACCGTTGCCAAACATTGCTTACCTTTGCATACATAAAACATCATATCATGATTTGCCATCCCAACGCTAAGATCAATTTAGGACTGAACGTCACGGAACGCCGTCCCGACGGTTACCATAACCTGGAAACCGTGTTCTACCCCATCCCACTGTGCGACACTTTGCAACTCGAAGCTGCCGGCAACACGGACAGCCGCCCGGAAGGTATCTTTCCCGACGGCATCCCCGTGCAAGAACACGCCACGGAAGATTATACATTCCGGTGGGGCGGCATCGGCATCGACTGCCCGCCGGAACAGAACCTGCTCGTCAAGGCTTTGCGCCTGATACAGGAACGCCATTCCCTTCCCCACCTTTCCATATCGTTGCATAAGCAAATCCCGTCGGGCGCAGGCTTAGGGGGCGGCTCGTCGGACGCGGCCCATACGATGAAAAGCCTCAACCAAATGTTCCACCTCGGCCTGTCCGACAACGAACTGGAAGAACGTGTAACCGGCTTGGGAGCCGACTGCCCTTTCTTCGTACGCAACCGTCCGGTATTTGCCACGGGCATCGGCAATATCTTCACTCCTATAGCCCTTTCCCTCTCCGGTTGGCACCTCGTTCTGGTGAAGCCCGACATCTTCGTGTCCACGAAAGAAGCCTACGCCCGAATCATCCCCCGAAAGCCCGGAATACCTGTAACAGACATCATCCGCCGCCCCGTAGAAGAATGGAAAGGACTCCTGACGAACGATTTCGAAGAAGGAGTCTTTGCCCTCCATCCCGAAATCGCAGACATCAAGGCACGGCTGTACGACCGGGGAGCGGCATACGCCTCCATGAGCGGATCGGGCTCGAGCGTCTTCGGCCTCTTCCGGACGGCACCGGAAGAAACGGACATGCGCAGGCTGTTCCGGGAAAGCTTTTATTTCCAGGCCTTGCTTTAGGTGAATGCCCCTTTTCCCACCACATCCTTCACCATAAACCATTGAATGACAGTACCAAAGCAAAAAGGGTGAAGGATGTTTTCACACCGCGAAAACGCATCCCCGTGAAGGCAAGGTGAAAGCCAAAAGCACAGAGCCTTCACCATAAGTCGCTGTCATTGAGGAAGTATGAAGGATGCGAACCCTTTTTCCGCATTCTCGTATAGAAAGGGGTGGAAGACGGGAAAAAGCCTTCCATACCTGCCTCAAACGATATCAGCCGATTCAAGAATCGTTCGGCTGAGATTGAAAATTCATTCGGCTGAGAACGGAAAATTATTTGGCGGTCATTGTCACGACCGTTTTACGTCCCTTAGGGCATATCCCCCGCATCCCAATCCACGATATCCAAATCTTTCACCGGATGATAGAACGTATCGGGTATCCGTTCTTCCATATACTTGCTTTCGTAAAGTTCTGCCGGTCCCCAGGAGACTTGAAAACGGTAGCCGAAATTCTCAAATTGCCTGACCACATAATTGCCGTTATATGCCATGGTGGGCAGCAGGAATTCATAATGGATGGAATCATTGCGTGCCATGAACTCCGCCACGTCCGTCAGGAAACCATGACTGAGATACAAGATATGGCACCAAGAGAAATAAAGATGCCTGAAAGGATTTTCCCGAATATACCGGATTGGCCAATGCTTTTGCGGGCTGCCTTCCGTGTCGGTAGCGATATGAATATAATCCACCGCGTCTTCTGCATTGACCCGTTGGACGAAACGGCGAAAATCCCCATGTAGCACAATATCATTTTCCATCAGCAGGTAATGGTCGTAACGATATTGTTTCGCACATTCCGCCAAAGCTACAAAAGTGTTGGGTAGCAACCTCTCATTCTGATGGAAAAAACCTTTCAATCCGGTAGAATCGAAAAAATAGAAATTATATTCCGGATGGTCTTCTCTCTTTATAGGGCTGTTCGACCGATCGTACAAGATCAAAAGGTCCATCACTCCTTCCACTTCCTTTTTGAGGTTGGATAGGTAATCCAATATGCCTTCGTCCAATTTATGTGTGGCAAAGACCAAACAATTATGATTGTAATTTTCCATTATCTTCTATCTTGCTTGTTTTAGTTTATTACTTCACCGGATGATAAATCATACCAGACAATGCCATTTCACCCTCCGTATGAGCAGGACGGAAACGATGGGTACATTTGTCCCCGCAAACATCATTCGGGTCATCCGTATAAAACAATCCCGAACAACCGGTGTATATAAATCTGCCATTCCCCCCGAAATCGGACATTTTCAAATTGAAGCATTTGAACAATGTAGGCATCAACACCTCATTGTGTCCCCTGTCGCCCAATAGGCATCGCTCGTTCAGTAAAGAAAGCGCCCTGTCAGAGAAACGGCATATCGGATTGAAAGAACGTAACAACATCTTATGATTCAGTTTGATATTGACCAATTCTATCTCTTTCCATCTTGTCCATCGGGTATTCCCGGAAAAGTCTCCAATATGGGCAGAAATAAAATCGTCATCCTTATCCGCAAAGAACTCGAAATAGTTTTTCCAATCCCCATTAAAACGGACATCGTATTCTATAAGCCAATAAAAGTCATAACCGGTATGTTTGAGATAAAAGTCCAACATCACGAAGTGGAAATTCCCGTCCATCAAAGTACATCCCCACGAACGATATCCCAACCTGTTGAGTTCCTTGACGGTGAAGGGGAAAGAACGGATGCCATCCGGTAGCGTGATGCGCACCTTGTCTGCCTGAAAGCCGACATACAATGTGGCAAAGTCCTTGGTCTCTTCATGTAACTTGATGATTTGCAGTTCTATATCCTCATTATAAATATGCGTCACAAACAATATTGCCGTCTTCATAGCCTTCTCCTTATTTTACAGTGTGATACATGATTTCAACTAACATTACCGCATCTTCCAATGTCATCAACTGCGGCCGAAGGTTTTTCATCCCCTCTTGCACCCTTGCCAAAAAATAACCATCGTGCGTCAACAGATAAAGACGGAACAGCATATATACACGCTCCACTTGAGTACACTCCATACTTTCTATTTTGCGTTCCAATACTCGAAGTTGTTCCTTCGTTTCCATTCCGCAAGCCTGCATCAGCATGAGGGCATCCACCGTAACCGAAGGAGCCTCCTCCCCCATTCGGCCTTGCAACAAAACGGCAATCCTCTCGCAGTCATCACGATGTTCCTTCGTAGGACGGTTCTGCATCTTGGCCAAGTAATAACGCCCTATTCCGGCTAAATCCTCCACCGACATCGTTTCCCCGATATTTTGCCTGATATACGCATCCACCGTTTCAAGCAAATCTTCGGGATTCTCCTCTATAAGCCCTTCTTTTGACAGATATTCTATCAGCCAACAACATCCGCTTATGCCGCTCCGGAAAGTCATATCGTGCATCACCGTCCCCAAACAGTCTTGTGCCTTGCACAACAAATCATAACCCGCGTCCGCATAGTTTCGCATCTGTGTCATACGGGCAAACAGGAACAGGAAGTGTACATATCCGAAGTATCCGTCCTCACCCGCCGAGAAAGCCGATATTCGTTCCGCCCCTATCCAATGCCCCAACGTGTTACAGAGTTCCCTGAAGGTATTCCTGTCGCAGCAATACCGTCTTTCAGAAGGCAGACAATCATAGTGAAGCACCTTGGTAGACAGGTTATATTTTCGCAAGTAAGCAGCCAGTTCCCTGTTATGGATGGCCTGTCCCGATTGGATGGGACGTGTATGCACCACGCTTACTTCGTCAATGACGGCCATGTCCCTTTGCGAAGCATCAATCAGCACCGGCCAATGGGTTTCCGTCCCCCATCCTGTCTCGTTCTCATTAAAAGTGAACAACACTTTGTTTAACGCCTCACGTGAGAAACACGGCACCATCATTTCCACGAAATTGATATACCGCAACTTGCAATACCGGTCTTGCAACGTGTGCCTCCACGTGTAATAAGACATACGCAATGCCGGCTGTGCAATCTGCAAGCGGTAACGCCGCATGGACTCGAAGAGGGCATTGATGGTCGCGGCATCCATTTGGATGTCATCATCCGGAAAGAAGAAATAATCATACCGTTCCTTCAACTCCGGATGCATCTCAAGATACCGGTAAATGACTTTCAACTTATATCCTTTGATGTGGCAAATATACTCCGTGTCTCCGCGAAACTCTTCGATGGAATCATCGTAGACCACCAAGTGCAAGTCGAAATTGCACTCCCCCTTCAGCCACATACGGTGCAGGCTGTTCCGCCCTACTGCCGAAATCACACAATTGGAATGGTTCATTATATTTTGTTTTTAATTTGTTGGACTGTATGTTCCATAATATCCCTCATCAGTTGCTGCGACGGTCCTCCCGACCACAGCAATCCGGCACACACCAATGCCATTACAATGACCACGATGGTTATGCCATACCGTGTAACAAACGGCAGGCGGCCCCCCATGAGCCGCTCTACTTCCGGACAATGTTGTTTCTGCTGTTTCATGCCATGACACTCATTTGATTTTTCACTAATTCATAATACCTGCCTCGTTTTTCCAACAAGCTTTGATGGTTGCCCCGCTCCACTATCTTTCCCTTGTCCATCACGATAATCTGGTCGGCATCTTTTACAGTGCTCAACCGGTGCGCACTGACCACCACCGTACGCCCTTCGTAAAACCGGTGCAGGTTGTCCATGATATGGGCTTCATTGGTGGCATCGAGCGAATTGGTCGCCTCGTCGAGGAAAATATACTCCGGATTTTTGTAGATGGCACGGGCTATCAAGATGCGTTGCCGCTGTCCTTGGCTCACCCCCTTGCCTTCCATACCGATGACGGTGTCATAGCCCAAAGGCAGAGACTCCACGAAATCATCAATCCGCGCCATGCGGGCGGCACTTTTCATTCGTTCTTCATCCGCTTCGTCTGTATTGAAAGCAATGTTTCCCTCTATGGTATCGGAAAAGATAAAACTGTCCTGCATCACCGAACCGGTGGCCGCACGCCAGGTATGAGGATTGATGTCCGAGAGATTGACTCCTCCTACCTTGATACTGCCACGGGTCGGTTCATAAAATCCCTGAAGCAGTTTGATCAGCGTGGTTTTTCCGCATCCGCTTTCACCCACGATGGCCGTCACCTGACGCTCCGGAATATGGAGCGAAACGTCCTTCAATGCCCAATCCCGCTCCGAACCGGTGTAACTGAACGAAAGGTGGTCAATGCAAATGTCCCGTTTTTGAGGAAGCGTGGCCAGTTTTTTATCAATATCCGTCTCCTCGTCATCCTGCGAATGTATCTCATTCAACCGTTCCAAACTGATTTTCGCATCTTGGAACGATTGTGCAAAACCGATGAACTCCCCTATCGGGGCAGATACCTGCCCGATAATGTAGGTCAGGGACATCATCATACCCAGGGTCATCGAACCGTCCACCACGGCTTTCGCCGCGATATAATAAATAAGGATATGCGTGGTTTGCGTGAAAAATACCGAACCGGACTGCTGCACCTGCCCGATGCGAAGCCCTTTCAGGCCTATCTGAAAGAGCTTGACCTGTATCCGCTCCCATTCCCAACGCTTCTGGCGTTCGCTGTTATTGAGCTTGATGTCCTGCATGCCCTGTACCAACTGTATCATCTTGCTCTGTTCCAAAGCGGACTGGTTGAACCGCTTGATGTCAAGCTCCCTCCGATAGCGCATAAAGAACGAAATCCATGCCACATACAAAGCATTGCCCACAAGGAAAATGGTCAGCACCACCATGTTATAATAGGCCAGAATACCCAAATATACAATGAAATTCACTATCGAAAACACGATACGCATGCTGTTGCCCAGCAGAAAGTTCTTTATCCGCCCATGGTCACCTATGCGTTGCAAGATGTCGCCCGTCATGCGGGAATCGAAAAACTGCAAGGGCATGGCCGTAAGTTTGATCAGGAAATCGGCTATCAACGAAATGTCGATACGCGAATTCATGTGCAGCATAATCCACGAACGGATGTAGTCGATGCTCAGCGTGGCCACGAAAAACCCCAACTGCGCCAAAAGTATCAGGGTGATGACATCCAAATTGCGCCCATTGATGCCTTGATCCACCATCGCTTGCGAAAGGAAAGGCAACACCATCTGTATCAAACTCCCGACAAGCATGGCCAACAGCAACTGGCCTATCATGCAACGGTAAGGCATAAAATAACGGGTAAACGAAAGAATGCTCCGGCTGTTCTTCCGATATTCATCTTCCACTTTCCCCCAATTATCCCCCGGTTCCAACATCAAAACCACACCGCACCCTTTATCTTCGGCACGTCTTCCAATCCAACACTTCTTAAATTCTTCTTGGGTATAGGTAAGGCGTTGTGAAGCCGGGTCTGAAATATGGATTTTATAACCTCCCGCCTTATCTCTTTCTATACCGTAACAAACCACAAAATGGTTTTGGTTCCAATACAGGATACAGGGAAATACACCCTCCTCCGCTAATTGGCTAAATGTCATTTTCATCCCAATTGTATCAAAACCAATATATTGCGCTCCTTCACTTATGCCCTGCATGTTGACACCACGGCGAGAAATATAGCAATGCTTTCGTAACATCTCCGCAGAATAGTTTAGGCCATAAAAACTGGCTATCATACGCAAAGATGTCGGACCACAATCCGAGGCATCAAGCTGCTTAAAGTGTGGAAAACGATTTAATAATTTCATATTACCTTTTCTTTTTAGAGGAAAGAGACCAATTGAATCGTATACTTGCCAAGACATAGGCCGGTATATATTGAGTGGCCATAGTTTCAATGTGCCCTTCTCCATTCATAACAAATTGTACATGTTTACGTTGATGGAAAATATCTATGGCACTAAGGCTTAATTCTACTTTTTCTTTATAAATTGATTTGGAAATATGTGCATCGGTGAATATAAATGTCCTGTTCAGTGTCTTCATTTCAAATCCAAACCGTGAGATAAAATTACAATTTACAGAGGCATTAATACCTGCCGGCAAATGACTAGTTATAGATAAACTATTAGTGAGTTCTTGTAATTTTTCGTTAGAATCCGCATTGGAAATAATGCCATTACCATTGGATGCAACAGTGTAAGCCACTTCTACGTTTCGGGATGTATTGTTCCATCTAAGATTGGCTTTAACACGATAACCATATAGTTTCATATAGTCAAATCCTTGGTTGTTACTATTATCAAACATCATATTGGCACAGCGTGTGTAGTTGGCTCCAGCCGACAAGTTTAGCCAACAGGTTTGGTTGGAAGCGAGCGGCATACCATAGCCACATTCTAAAGAAATATTATACTTTCCATCTACATTAACGGGCATAAGAGTCCTCGTTCCATTTTGTTTATCATAGATAGACTGAATAGCTATGGCATTCCACGTATTTGTGCTACCGAATGTGGCATAGGTGTTATGCTTGTTACGTTCGAAGTAATGGCGGAATCCCAATGAAAGCCCTAAATCTGTTTGTTTCCGCAACTCTGGATTACCCATATAAGTATTTAATGGATCAGAGGTATCAGTCTGGTTTAACAGGTAAATCTCTTTAGGAGTCGTCTGATTGCACCAACCTTTCAAATTCAACGATGTTATACTTCCTTTTCTGTCATCTGCTTTTGGATACCATTTCATTTCTAAAGTGGGCGAAAGAAGTATATATTGCTTGTGTTGTCGATTGGATGCCGTCTCATGGATAAGCTGCACACTCACATCCTTTATATGAATAGGCATTTGACCATTGAAGCAAACCCATCCCTTCCGATGCAGTTGCATCTCATGAATCCAATACAGTCCTAACGTATGAGTTTCTGATTTTTCTTTAATCCTTCTACTATTATCCACATCTATATGACTTACCTCCGATCCGTCATTTTGTGGCTCAAATAAAACCAATTCACGATAATCATGTGCTTTCTTATGTATAAAAGTGTAATATGGTCTCAGTATTCCTCGCTTGCTACTATCCTCGATGTAGTTGATATTGTATTCCAACTGCATAGTCGTGGCTACATCTTTAATTTGTGTGTCATGAAGGCTCTTGCGTTTGGCTTCTGTTTCTTCGTCTTCAAACACTCTGTTTATATATCGTTGATTGATATTACCATTATCCCCGTGCATATCATAGTCAATTTTAAATTTTAATAAATTGCCCCCCAATGCCAAGTGCCATTCTGTTTCAGCCTTATGCTCATACGCATGACGCAAAGAAAGTACGCTGTCTTTATATATGTTTGTTATTCCTGTAGGAACTGTTGCCTGCATTTGCCCAATTTGCAGCCATACGGAATCACTTATATTGATGTCCCGCAACGATGTTATGGAGTATCCTTTACTTTCTTCTGTATCTTTTCCATATTTGAAAGAATACATGAGTTTTCCATATAGCCCCTTACGCGGACGTAGAGTCATTGACATTCCACCTCTATAATAATCATTTATTTTATTACTTGTTTTACTATACAATTTATATATATCCGTGCTATTAGAAAGATCCAACTTCTGCTTTTCTTTAACCCCAAATTCCGTATCCTGTCTTCTTGCAACTCCGTTTACATCAAAACGTAATTTGTCCGTAGGATGATAAGAATAGTTTAGGTTCAATTGATGGTTTGTCAAGTCTCTATCATCGTATGCACTTTCTATGGTACAAATATCTGTATTTTCTCGTTCTCGACCTATGTTGTTGGCATCAGCACTAATAGTGAAGAACTGCCTGTCATCAAAACGCATAATAAAGCCTAATCCCTCCCAACGCTTTTGTGTTCCTCCTCCTGCTTGTGCATTGCCAAGCCATGCTGCATGATAATCACGCTTGAGATATACATCCATCACATAACTGGCATCGTGCATATCCTTACCCATCGTTTTGCTTTTTTCTCCTTGTTGGTCGTAAAATTTTAACTTGTCTACGATATAAGCTGGCAACATTTTCATAAGTTGCATGGGATCGCTTGGCATAACATCTTTTCCACTGATTATGATGCTTTCTACAAATCGTCCATTAGCAAAAACCCTTCCATCACGCAGTTCCACCCCAGGAAGCATTTTTACGAGATCCTCCAGAACATTTTGCTTGTCCAATACAAAGGCATCCGCATTATAGACAAGCGTATCCCCGCTATGATATATCTTTAATTTAGTAGCTGCCACTGTCACTTCTTCCAGAGCCTTCTGCTCTTGAAAAAGGTAAATATCCCCTATTTCCAACTTTTTTCCATAATCTTGGGGCACATGAAACAGCACTCGTTTTGTCTTATATCCCATCATACTGACCACAGCCGTATAGCTCCCGTTTTTTGGCACTATACACTCAAAGAAGGCACCGCTATTAGGATTTTTGTTCTTTTTGACCGCCCCTTCAGAATGTATTACTGTATACGGAATTTCAGTTGTAACGAGAGCTACAACATTACTATCGCTGTTCAATATCTTCACATGTGCGTTTTCAAGTCCACGGTTGTCAAAAGCATCTCGCACTATTCCTTGAACAATGATACCCTGTGTTACTCCTTTCAGGCTGAATAGTTGGCTAAAAATCACGAATATTACTATTTTCTTAAAAAATGTCATTAGTTGTCCCCCCACATAATATTATTTATATAATTAATTAGTAAACTATGTTTTTCGTATAGTTTTCATTTTATTCAATTAAATGACATGTATTTTGAAGCAGAATATAAAAAGGCATTTTCAATATGTACTTTGACTAAATTATGCAAATATGAATTTGAAAAGGATTGGCGACCATGGCCACCAATCCATTAGTTTATTCGCAATATTTCCACTCTTCTCTAGTCGGACCAACACATACTGCGTATTGCCCTTCCTTAGTAAAACAGTCTCCGTTACAATTGGTGATATATATGGAAGGATAAGAACCACAAGAAGTACCACAAGAAGTAGACCTTGCAGAAAATCCCCCCACTATACCAGTCATTGCACCTATATCCAGAGAATGACATGAAGGATTTAACACAAATCTTTTAAGCTTTTTCATTACTGTGTTATTTATTTGTTAAACAATCACACTGACTATTCTGCAGTTAGCTATTCTGCTCCCAATGGCGTAGTGCTTCGGCCATTGATATCTCACAAGATATTTTTTCAGTTATAACCAAATTGTCAATCATAGCCAAATCCACCAATTCATATTCATTGGGAAGTTTATAGCCATTTACTAAGATTGTCGGGGTTTCAATTAAAGATGTTTTCTTACGCCACATCCTATGCTTTTCCATTTCCATTTCAACCTTTTCTGTATGTATATGCACCTCATCCCTTTTAATAACTCTCTCGTAATCAAACTTTTCTTTATTGTACCAAAGAGCAAATTTACGTAACACCTCATCTTTACGATTATTCATGTAACAAGATATAAGATACCTACTGCTATCCTCCAACGATTCGTTAAATGACGAAAAGATATATTGTACACAGATTTTATTTTCACTCATATCCAACAATTTTTCTACTTGTGTATGCATATATGCACAAGGATTACAATGAGGATTACTCAGTATCGTCACACGCACCTTTGCTTTTGGATTTCCGAAAATTATTGATGAATCATTGAGTGTAGTCTCATAAAAATCACTTTTTTCAAAGAGTACTTTAGCTACATCACTATTGGCTTTAAGAGCCCGATACTTTTGCACAGCACGTACACGTTCCTTTTCTGTTACATAAGCCGAAGCATATTGGTGTACAATCAAAATATTGATGGAAAAGACCATACAAGACAACAATCCACAGAGGATGCCGAAAGTAAAAGGTACTGTCAAATATGAAATGATTGCTGTTATTCCCATAGCCCAAATAACAGCCTGAGCTATTAGGCACAACACACACCAACTTTTAGCCACACGCCATTGGTAATAAATACTCCATACCCCATAGAGCATAGCTACCCAATTAATGACAGCTATGAATGCAGATGCTTCAGGTATGAGTGACAGGAGCAATATGTTGGCCATGAAATATCCCAAACCGACCTCACTCCAACTGATACCAAATACTTTCGCCATAGGTCCATCAAGCACACTATTACAACCTGCACGATGAAATAGACTACATACTTTGTCACCATAATGACTCACTCCGAACAACTGTTTCTCCATAAGCATAGCACAGACAAGGATACCTACCAAGCTTAACACTATGCGTAAAATATCAAAAGGAACTATAATACCCCAATTACTTACTATACCCATAAGGATAATTAATATCAACATCATAGAAATACTATATGTTTTCACCATTGAAATCAATTCGTCTCGCTGATGCATCCCATAGTTTGGCTCTACTGCGTCCGTAGTTTCTTCTACTACAAGAGCATTACCTGTCCAAATGCGTTTGAACATATCATGGTTTACTGTTGTCTTCTTACCATGCTGCAAATAAGTTATTGTATCTGAAGCACAGTCCAATCCTATAACAAAATCACCATAAATATGTAAAATGCACGGATAGTTCAAACTGTATAAATCCTTAGTATCACTGCATACTCCTAACGCTTTTACACAATACACATCTAACATCTGCTTCAAACCGTACATATTGTACTTGTGCGGATGCTCTTGGTATAGCACTTTAGTAAAATGTTTCGTATAGTTAATCTCTAAAGCATCTAAGAAATATTCAAGAATAGTCTTCATTTTGATATATATGATTTTAATTCATCCAACGACATACAGCAAATCTTTATAAACTCATCTCTCATGAATTTGGCATCTTCTTTTGACCGATAGACAGAATTGCCACGGGGATGATACAGATGATACAGTTGCCCACTCTGAGTCCATGCTACCTTGTACCCAAGAATTTTTATACGGTGCATTCGCTCCGCATCTTCGGGTCCCCAACCTACAAATCGTTCATTCTCGCCTCCACACCGCAAATATTGCTGACAATTTACCAAATAAGCACCTCCAAAAAATCTACGTCCAAAATAGTAACATAATTTCATATGGCACAAATACTCCAAATCTAGCTTCTTCCTCATTTGTACCGACATTTGTTCAGAAAGGATTGCAAACTGTCCATTATAGGGATAAGCGAGGGTGCATCCTTCAAGAATAAGTCGCACCGCTTCATCAATCTGGGCATAATCGACCAACACATCCGTATCCAAAACCGCTGCAACTTTCGTCTCGGCCATACGCAGCAATTCATTGATATACCGTGTGCGATGAAAAATCTTTGAAGCATCCTCTACAAAAATGTATTCCACCACATCAGGCCAAACTTCATCTCCAAGGGCAGACACAGCATCGGCCTCCAACACAATCATACGGCACCCCAAGCCTTCGAAATGACGTAATACAGTACGGAGATTAGTTAATCTTTCTTCACAGTCGATACGTACCGGAAAGACAAAAGTAAGCAGTGATTTTAAATCTTGCAGTTGCATATCTTTAAGGCATTTTGTATTATAACTCTATCTGACGGCATCTGAAAAAGCGCATCCGGACCGGGTTGCCGCATGAGCAACGTGTCCACACACGTCTTATAAAAACCGTGTTGTCCCATACTTCGTATCATGGCCCACAGTTCCACAGGCAAAGGACCCGAACCGGCCACATCCTGTACCCAATCCATATAGTATATCAAGTGTTCCAGTATCAAGGAAGCTTGGAAATCCCCTTCTTTCCTGTCACATAAATCCAACACCCTTTTCCATAAATATACACCGATTCCTCCCATCCCGTAAAAATCCGTATCTATGTCGGGACATTGGTTTATCAACTGTATCATACGGGAATCTATATGTTTCAGATAATCGGGCGACACGGTATAATCCGGCCTGTCCCATGAACTTTCCATCACCCCGCACGTGGCATGCACCATATCTGACACCTTATAACGGACTTCATACAATTTGCCCACGGCATCCGCCGCCCGTTGATATGTATCCTCGTCCGACAACAACAAATTCAGACAGGACACAAGACGCTCCGTAAATTCTTCCTCCATCATATTATCTTCATCGATGGATACGCGCAACTCCGGTGTGGCATCCAACATCTCCGCCAACCCCGTTGTATCCGTTCCAACCAAAGGTATTTTATGACGCATCATCTCAATGGCCGTATAGCTGCATTGTTCATGAAAAGAAGGCATTACGCCGATATATGCAGACCGATAAACGTCTTCCACCTCACTGCTTGACACTTTCCCTAAAAAGGAGACACGACCTTGCAAATCCCTGCACTGCGACAAATAAAGTTGAAAATCCCCGTCCCCGGCAACCACCAAACGGATATCCGCATATTTGTCTGCAATATGCCTGAACGCATGAATCAAATAGTTCAACCCTTTAATCTCGTCCAAACGACCGACAAACAGAATTATGCGGCCATTTCCTACATTTTTATCTTTGTCGAAACATAAACCATCCCCCAAACCATTATAAACCAAGTGCATCTTATCCGAAGAAACGCCATAGCCTTCAGCCAGAATCTGTTGTGTATCTTTTGACAAGACAATGACCTCGTCTGCCAAATGCAAAAACTCTTTTTCGTTTTCCACGCCCGCCAACAAGCCTCTTTCCTTGTCATCTTTCGGTTTATACCCTTCGGCTATCAGTTCACGGAAACGGGTCTTGTTACCTTTCAACTCGAAACACCACCCTAAATAGTGTACCGTAAAAATAATCCGGCAATCGAAATATTGCCCTTTCAGCAAAGCGGCAAGCGGCTTATGCTGGAAATAGTTGAAATGGAACACCAACCGCTCATCATCCTCCGCCTTGATATGCCTGGCTAAAAAATAAAACACATTGCGGCAATAAGGCTCATTCTCCATGCCCGAAAACAAAGCCGGAACCTTGTAATGACGGCATCCGCGTTCGTCTTCCGCTATCGAATACTCTTTCACATCCGAAAACATGTCCACAAAAGACACTTTCACGCCGGAATGTCCAAAAAGCCCGTCTGCCAACAAACGTACATAAGTGCCTATGCCATAATTGGCCGCACGGCTCGCATTATTGAAGATGAATATGTGCATCATACCAGTATGGATTTTAATATATAATAAGCACATCCCCCGTCTATGCCTAACGGCTTCTCGATATATTCCGCCTCTGGAAATGTGGGTTCGTTCAAAACATCCATGAAGTCCAACGTCCGGCAAGACAGGTTGTTCCTTTCCACCGTGTCCTGTAATTCCATCATATACCGGCTGTCGAACGTCGTCACAGCCTCCACGCTTTGGCGCAGACCAAGGTAAAGCATCAATCCCCTCAAACCTGAACGTACAGACATGTCTGTCAGCCTACGCGGATCACGTTCCATAATCTTGCGGTCTATGTCTTCCAAGATGTCATTCAAGCTACATTCCACCAAACCGCGTTTACAGAGGAACGTCGTGCCGTAACCGATACCGGCCAAACCGCGTTCCAAACCTACCGGCATATCGGTATGCACCCCGTCATACACTTGTTGGAACAACTCCCATGCGTACTCGCGCATCACCTCGTCCCCATAAGCATCAGCATACAGATACAACGCGACCACCACGCCCATCTTGCCATGAAACAGCCCAAGCTCTTGCAGATAACCACTCCGTAACAGCAAATAATCCGCGATTTTATCCATTTCTTCTTTCATACACTTACTAAGTAACAAACAACCGTATTCTTGCTTCATACAACCTGGTTCATATTCTGACGGAAATAGGCTATAGTCTGCGACAAACCTTCATCCAACCCCACCACCGGCTTCCACCCGTCCAACACGGATGCGGCCAATGTAATGTCTGGCCGCCGTCGACAGGGGTCGTCCTGTGGAAGAGGTTTATACACAACAGGCGATCGGGAACCGATCATGCGTAACACCCGTTCCGCCAAATCGTTTACCGAAATCTCGTAAGGGTTGCCGACATTGATGGGGCCATGCGGCACTCCGTCCCGCATGGTGCGGACTATCGCCTCTATCAAATCTGTCACGTACTGGAACGAACGTGTCTGAGTGCCGTCGCCATGGATAGTCAAAGGCTCGCCGCGAAGTGCCTGCACAATGAAATTGGACACTACACGACCGTCCTCCGCACTCATCTGCGGCCCGTATGTATTGAATATGCGAATGATACGTGTATCTACACCGTATTCTTCATGATAGTCGTGGAACAAGGTCTCGGCACCTCGTTTCCCTTCGTCGTAGCAACTGCGGATACCGAAAGGATTCACATTGCCCCAATATGATTCGTTTTGGGGCGAGACCTGCGCATCACCATACACTTCGCTGGTGGAAGTAAACAGGATTCTTGCCCCTTTCTCTTTGGCCAGTTCCAGAAGATGGATGCTGCCAAGGACGGAAGTCTTGAACGTATGTATCGGGGATTTTTGATATTGCACAGGAGAAGCCGGACAGGCCAAATGGTAAATCTCATGCAATGCCCCGGATACGGGCAACCCATTTACGATATCATGCTCAAAGAACCTGAAATGCGGAGAGCATAACAAATCTGCCACATTGGCTATCCGGCCGGTCTGCAAGTTATCCACACAGATGACTTCCCCATAACCTGATTGAAGAAGCCTCCGGCAAAGATGGCTTCCTACGAAACCCGCACCACCTGCAACCAACGCCCTAAGATTTGTTTTCCATTCTTGTTTTTGCATAGCCTTGCATTTTTTTACACAAAGTATGTGATTTGACTCCGTTCCGCCAATTTTTGAATGATATTTTTATAGTTCCAAAGGCCATTTTCACCCTAAAGTGTGAAAATTATCGGCTTTTTTATTATTCTATTAAAAGGATTTTTATACCTTTGTGGTAATTAACTTAATTTCAACAAAACAACCATGAAGGCCAAATCCACATATCTTATTCCTTACATATCACCGGAGGAATACGAAAAAACGAAGCCGCTTATAGAAGCTTTCAAGATATTTTTCGGAAGTACCACATATATCTATATTATCGATTACTTTAAAAGGGATTTCCTGTACGTATCCGACAAAATCGCCAGACTTTGCGGGGAGAAAACGGACGGAAGCAAAGGTTTCAGTTATGAAACGTACTTGAAACATGTCCCGGAAGAAGAACGGGACATGCTTTCGGAGATTCACGAAAAAGGCCTTGGCCTATTCCACACATTCCCTGCCGGTGAAAGGAAAAGCTTTACCCTGTCCTATGACATAGACCTTATCCGAAACAGGAAAAAAACACTCTTAAACCACAAACTCACTCCGTTTGCGCTTGCCCCGGACGGCCAGGTCTGGATTGCGATATGCACCATATTACCTTCGGCACATAAAGCCCCCGGACACGTCCTCATGCTGCACACGGAGACCGATACGTATTACAAATACGACCTGCTATGCCACGATTGGTACAAAAAGAAAATAAAAGGATTGAGCGAGACGGAACGTGAAATCCTGCTTTTGTCTGCCAGAGGATACACTGAAAAAGAAATCGCCGAACAGATATGCAAGTCGGTAAACACCATCAAAACCACCAAACGGAACCTGTTCAAACGCCTCGAAACGGACACCGTCGTGAGTGCCTGGGTGGACATCATGAACCGCAAGCAGATTTAAAACAAATCCGAATGCGTGCCTGTACGTACTAATGTCTTTTTTAACCTATTTCTACGTTAGCTTGTTCCGGGTTCATCTTTTTTTTCATACTTTTGCAATGGCTAAAGGACTTTTGAATGCACAAGACTGTCATCTACAACGCTGAGAAAACCATCCGTTTCCGTTGCTGGAGCCGGAAAGGATATGCCATATTCAGAAGCCTGCATAGCCACGTCACGATAGGACGCGTATGCAAAAGCATCGCTGACTCCGCATTAAGCAAGGACAAGAACACAATGAACCTTGGAAACGGAAGCAGAGGCAGTGATACCCGAACACAAAAGGAAGAAGAAGCACAGCCACCGGAAGGCAGTCCGGAACTATTGTCCATCCTTTTTCTTTTTCCGGCGTCCGGATTATCTGCGGCCATAAAGCTTACGAATATCCCGGAAGCCACTGCCACGTATTCTCATTTATTTGTCATCCATACAACCGGAGTGACGAAAGAACCTCACCACATCCATAGGGATGCTCATGGGTTTTCTTCGTCACTCCGCTCTTTTTATACTTGTTTATTATGATTGAAGAACTGGAAAAGAAAGTGCATGAAGGCCAGGCCCTCGCACCGGAAGAAGTGCTCCGGACGGTAGAAAAGGCGCCCCTTGATGCCCTATGCGATGCCGCCCACCGCATCACGTTGAAATATGCTTCGCGCAAATTCGATTTATGTTCCATCATCAATGCCAAATCGGGACGTTGTTCCGAAAACTGCAAATGGTGCGCGCAATCGGCACACCACCCCACCGGAATAGAAACTTACGGAATCGTCCCGAAAGAGGAATGCCTGCGCCATGCGCGTATCAACGAGCAATCGGGCATACGCCGGTTCTCGTTGGTGGCCAGCGGAAAACGCCCCACAGACCAGGAAGTGGACACATGGTGCGGACATCTCTCGTATCTGCGCGAAACCACCGGACTCAGCCTTTGCGTCTCACTGGGGCTTGCCTCCGAAGAACAGTTACGCAAACTGCGCCAGGCAGGAGCAAGCCGCTACCATTGCAACTTAGAAACAGCTCCTTCCTATTTTGCCCGACTATGTACCACCCATACGCAAGCTGAGAAAATAGAAACTTTACGTGCCGCCCGCCGGGTGGGCATGGAAGTATGCAGCGGAGGCATCATCGGAATGGGAGAAAACATGCGGCAACGTGCGGAACTGGCCTTCACGCTCAAAGCATTGGAAATCCCTTCCATCCCATTGAACCTGCTACACCCCATCAAAGGGACACCGCTCGAAGCCATACCACCGTTGAGCGAAGAAGAAATCCTGCGCACCATTGCCTTGTTCCGTTTTGCGAACCCTTCCGCATATCTCAGGTTTGCCGGAGGACGCTCCCAACTGAGCGACGAAACGGTACGCCGGGCCATGTACACGGGAATAAACTCGGCCATCGCAGGCGACTTGCTTACGACGATAGGATCAAATGTAGAAGAAGATGTAAAACGAATCAAAGAAACGGGATATGAATTATGAACTGATTACCGACAACTTCGACCGGGAACACCTGTGGCACCCCTATACCTCCACGATTGACCCGCTCCCAACCTACAAAGTGAGACGGGCGGAAGGTTGTGTCATTACGCTGGAAGACGGCACGGAACTCGTGGATGGCATGTCGTCGTGGTGGTGCGCCGTGCATGGATACAACCACCCTGTATTGAACCGTGCCGTGGAAAACCAGTTGCGGAACATGTCCCATGTCATGTTCGGCGGGCTGACACACGAACCGGCCATCGAACTGGGCAAACTGCTATTGGACATAGCCCCTCCTTCCATGCAAAAGATATTCTATGCCGACAGCGGTTCGGTGGCCGTGGAAATCGCATTGAAAATGGCCGTACAATACCAATATGCGGCCGGGAAGCCGGAAAAGAACAATTTCGTGACCATTCGTTCCGGTTACCATGGCGACACATGGAACGCCATGTCGGTATGCGACCCCGTTACGGGCATGCACAGCCTGTTCGGCTCCGCCCTCCCCATACGGCATTTCGTCCCGGCTCCCCAATGCCGGTTCGACGGGGAATGGGACGAAAAAGACATACTTCCGCTGCGCGAGACCATAGAGCGGCACCATAGCGAACTGGCCGGACTGATACTGGAACCCGTCGTACAAGGTGCAGGAGGGATGCGTTTCTACCATCCCCGCTATTTATGCGAGGCGGCAAAGTTGTGCAAGGCATACGGCCTGCTGCTCATCTTCGACGAAATAGCCACCGGCTTCGGACGGACGGGAAAACTGTTTGCATGGGAACACGCCGGAGTGGAACCCGACATCATGTGCATCGGCAAAGCCCTGACGGGCGGCTACCTGACTTTTTCCGCCGTACTGACGACTGACCGGGTGGCCACCTGCATTTCGTCCCACGCCCCGCACACCTTCATGCACGGCCCCACGTTTATGGGCAACCCGTTGGCCTGCGCCGTGTCTTGCGCTTCCGTCAGGCTACTCCTGTCTTACGGATGGAAAGAAAAAGTACTACGCATAAAAAGTCAACTCCGCAGGGAACTGACCCCGGCCCGCGACCTGCCCCAAGTGGCCGACGTACGGGTGCTGGGTGCCATCGGAGTGATAGAAATGGAACATCCCGTGGACATGGCATGGATGCAACGCCGGTTCGTGGAAGAGGGAATATGGGTACGCCCCTTCGGACGGTTGGTATACGTGATGCCTCCGTTTGTCATTCGGACGGAGGAACTGACAAAACTGACAAGCGGACTCTTGAAAATCGTAAGAGAAATACCCGCTAGACAAAGGCAGCCATTATAAACCGTAACAAACCACACACCGAAAATGGAAACACCGGAGAAAATATATACCGACACGCTCGAAGCCTTGCAACGTTCAGGCAACTTGCGAAACCTGCCACAAGCCGGGCACCGGGACAAATGGATGATACGAAACGATACCGACATGTTGAACTTGTCATCCAACGATTATCTGAGCCTGGCCTCCGACTTGTCACTACGCGATGAATTCATGAAAGGCCTTTCCGAACGCGATTTCTTGCTCTCGGCTTCCTCCTCACGTTTGCTGACAGGCAATTTTCCCGTCCACGACGAACTGGAAGAGATGCTTTCCGGATTGTTCGGACGGGACGGGGCACTGGTCTTCTCCAGCGGTTATCATCTGAATACAGGCATATTGCCTGCCGTGACGGACGCAAGCACACTGATACTGGCCGACAAATTGGTACACGCCAGTCTGATAGACGGCATCCGCCTGTCGGCTGCAAAATGCATCCGCTACCGTCATCAGGATTATACGCAGCTGCAAGCCCTGTTGGAAAAGCACCGTCATGACTTTTCCAGAATCATCATCGTGACGGAAAGCATTTTCAGCATGGACGGCGATGTGGCCCCCCTCTCCCGTTTGGCCGAGCTGAAAAAAACATATCCCAACGTCATGCTTTACGTAGACGAAGCACATGCCGTCGGAGTACGCGGACAAAAGGGACTGGGAATAGCCGAAGAACAAGGCTGCCTGAAGGACATAGACTTTCTGTGCGGCACGTTCGGCAAAGCACTGGCCTCAGTAGGGGCATACGTGGTGTGCAGCCAAACGATAAGGGAGTATCTGGTCAACCGCATGCGTACATTGATCTTTACCACAGCCTTGCCTCCCTTCAATACCGCGTGGACAAAGTTCGTGCTGTCCCGCCTGGACACGTGGGGCGAGCGCCGCGACCGGCTCGCCAAACATTCGCTCCACGTGCGGCAAGCGATACAAGAGAGTGGCAAATCCTGCCCGTCTTCGAGTCACATCATTCCCGTGGTAATAGGAGAAAGCCGCGACACCATCCTGAAAGCGGAAGACATGCAACGCAAAGGATTTTATGTCCTGCCAGTCCGTCCACCTACCGTGCCGGAAGGGACTTCGCGCCTGCGCCTTTCACTCACCGCAGCATTGACCGACGAGGAGACAGACCGTCTCTGCACGACATTGGCTACACTTTAAAGATAGAACAAAAATGAAACAAACATTCATAAAGAAAGAAGGAAATCCCCGGCTCATGTTGTTTTTTGCCGGATGGGGAAGCGAAGAAAACCTGTTCCGACGCCCCGTGGAAGAAGGTTATGACTACCTGCTTTGCTTCGACTACCGCACACTGGATTTCGACTATGCCTCAATCAAGGGCTACACAGAAATCAGACTGTTGGCATGGTCGATGGGCGTGTGGGCGGCAAGCCGGGTCTTCGCAGAGCGTTCCTTTCCGTGGCAAATGAAACTGGCTGTCAACGGGACGCCTTTCCCGATAGACGACCGGCAGGGAATCCCCGAAATGATTTTCAAAGGCACATTGGAGCATTTCTCGGAAGACACGTTAGCACGTTTCCGCCGCAGGATGTGCGGCTCTTCCGGACAAACGGAAGAATTCCTGTCCCATGTCCCCACCCGTACGGCGGAAGAGCTCCGCGAAGAACTGGCCGCACTGGCACAGGTAATAACCACATGTGCAGCCCCTTCCTTCACCTGGGACAAAGCCATCATAGGAAACCGGGACAAAATATTTCCGCCACGCAACCAACACAAGGCATGGCAAGGAACAGAAATCATGGAAACAGAAGCCGAACACTACGATACACCGCTGTTCAGCCGTCTGCTTGAAGGAAAGGGGGAAGAATGGACAAGGCATTGATACGGCAACGTTTTGCGAAAGCTGCCGGCAGCTACGACCGACAAGCCGGAATGCAAAGACACGTGGCCCGGCACATGGCCGGGGCCATCAAAAACCACATCCCCGACAGCAACGGTTGGAACGTGCTTGAAATCGGATGCGGGACAGGGCTGTTCACCCGTGAATATCTCCGTGATGCCCGTCCCGGAAGCTTGCTCCTGAACGACATCTGCCCGGAAGTGGAGCCTTACCTGTCCGGACTGCCGGACACTCCCCGATTCCAATTCCGGGCCTGCGACGCAGAGTCTCTGCCTTTCCCCAAGGGACAGGACTTAATCGTTTCATGCTCGGCTATACAATGGTTCGAGCATCCCGAACGGTTCCTCTGCCAATGCAAGGACTTGCTGAAGACGGAAGGCTATCTGGCCTTCAGCACTTTCGGCCCACAGAACGTAAGGGAAGTGGCCTCGCTCACTTCCGAAGCGTTGCCCTACCGCTCATTAGAGGAACTGCGCCGGATGCTTTCTGGCGTATACCAAATCGTGTACAGCCGGGAAGAACTCCTACATCGCACATTCTCCTCACCCTTGGATGTACTGAAACACTTGCAGGCCACCGGCGTGACGGGCATACGGAACCGGAAATGGACCAAAGGACAACTGGAAGACTTCTGCCGACGCTACCACCGGCAATATGCCGCACCGGACGGAACGGTCTCCCTGACTTACCACCCTATTTATATGATTTGCAAAAAACAAGAACAATGAAAGAAAACGTATTTTTCGTAAGTGGCATCGATACCAACATTGGCAAGAGTTATGCCACCGGCTATCTGGCCAAATCATGGAACGGACAAGGCATCCGTACGATTACGCAAAAACTTATCCAAACGGGTAATACCGGACTTTCGGAAGACATCGAACTGCACCGCTGCATCATGGGTACGGGACTGCTGCCCGAGGATGCCGAAGGACTGACCATGCCCGAAATTTTCAGCTATCCCTGCTCTCCACATCTGGCGGCCGAGATAGACAAACGTCCGGTGGATTTCGACAAGATAGAACGTGCCACGCAACGGCTCAGCGAGACCTACGATGCGGTCTTGCTAGAAGGAGCAGGTGGCTTGATGGTGCCCCTCACCCGTGATTTGCTGACCATCGACTACATCGCCCGTCACCACTATCCGCTTATTTTCGTCACCTCCGGCAAATTGGGAAGCATCAACCATACCTTATTGAGCCTGGAAGCCGTCGCATGCCGGAATATCCGGCTGCACACGGTCGTGTACAACCTATACCCCGAAGAGAAAGACGACATCATCCGGCGCGATACAGAAAGCTATATCCGCCATTTATTGGAGAAGGAATATCCGGAAACCCGGTTCGTGACCCTCCCGCTCATATAGCCGGAAGCCCCGAAAGAATACCGGACAACAAAGGGGCTAAACCCCTATTTCGCCGCTCCCGATGCAAATCTCCGCCGCCGCATCATACACTACACCGAACTGTCCGGGAGCTATCCCCTGTATCCTTTCGGGACTTTCCAACCGGTAGCCGTGCCCTGCGCGATACAGGCGGCCTTTCATGAAATGGGGCTGGTGGCGCGTCTTGAAGGTGACATCCACTTCCGGCGCGTCGCCCCACGGGTTTCCCGTAATGAAATGGAAGTCCTTCAGATTAAAACTATGTCCATACTGCAAAAGCGTGTCATAACCATGAGACACGTAAAGAATGTTTTGCTCCACATCCTTCTTCACCACAAACCAAGGTCCGCCCCCTAACCCCAAGCCCTTGCGTTGGCCAATGGTATGGAACCAATACCCTTTGTGAGTACCAATGCGACGTCCGGTTTCGATTTCCACTACCGCCCCTTCCCGTTCGCCCAAGAAACGGCGTACGAAATCATTATAATCTATCTGTCCCAAGAAACAGATGCCCTGACTGTCCCTGCGTTTGGCCGATGGCAGACGCTGCGTTTCCGCAATGCGCCTCACCTCTTCTTTCATCAGGTCGCCCACAGGAAACATCAGCTTTGCCACCTGCAAGCTGTCAATCTGCGCCAGAAAGTCCGTCTGGTCTTTCACGGGGTCGCGTGCCGTACCCAGCCATATCTTACCGTCCCGCTCGCGTACCGTGGCGTAATGTCCCGTGGCGATTTTGTCGTACCGGTGTCCCACCTCCTGTTCAAAGCATCCGAATTTGATAAGCTTGTTGCACATCACGTCCGGATTCGGGGTCAGTCCCCGCCGGGCACGCTCCATGGCGTAGCCCACCACAAGTTCCCAATATTGCTTTTGCAAGTCCACCACCTCAAGGTGCAGGCCGTAACGGCGTGCCGTAGCCGTAGAAAGCTCTATGTCCTCCTCGGCCGTACAGCTCAGCCCTTCGCCCTCCATTCCTATCTTGATATAAAACAAATCCGGCTTATATCCCATTTCGCAAATCCGGTGGACGGCCACTGCGCTGTCCACTCCGCCTGAAATCAATACTGCTATCCTCATATCCGCAACCTTTGGTCTTTATTACGGCAAAGATAGCGTTTTTCTGGCAAAATGCCATATCCTGACAATTTGACATTCCGCTCCCTCCTCCTTCGTCCATACACACCCAGAGTGGGATTTGACTGCAAATAAACGATTCTCCCACATCAGGATTTTATCATTCTGGCATCCGAACGGGGCAAAACGGGAAATAAAGACAGAGACTGTCCGCTGACTTCCGCCATAACGGATTTATCCGTTTTGCCTTTACAGCAATCCACTGACATTTTGCACCCGGGCTCTTGTACGAAAAAAGGGTCTAATAATTCATAAAAGACGAAAAAAGGAGGCAAATCAGCCCGTGAAAGCCTCGTCTTTTCACGATTGAAGCCCGCTTTTTCCCTTGTCGGCTGACATCCTCAAACTTTTCTCAGCCGAACGATTTTCCAATCTCAGCCGAACGATTTTTCATTCGGCTGAGAAAAATCCCTTTTTTTTAAGAAACACCCTTCCGGAATGCTTCATACAAGCATTCCGGATAAATTGTTTTTCACATTCTCTTTCTGGATTCTTTTTTCAGACAGGCCGAAAACCGGGTCGGAAATGACATTTTGCACGCCTTACTCACGCTTTTTAGGATTTCGTGTCAACTTCCACCCCAAAGTAAGCATATAGTAGCCTTTCACGATATTATAATAAGTCTCTGTCTTCCCCTGCACGTTCACGTCCATATAAACGGAACGCATCTGGCGCAACAAATCCACGCCTTCCACCTTCACCATCAGGCGGTCTTTCAGGAAAGAACGCGAAAGGGAGGCGTTCCATATCAGATAGTCCGTATTCATGGCGGCTTCGTCATAGCCCCTGCGGCTGTACATGTTCAAACGGGTGGACAAGTGGATTTTCCACGGCATCGTGTATTCTCCCAAAAGGCCGTAACGGAAATCGAAAGCATCCACGGTGTTGAAGTCCGCCCGGCTGCCGTCGGCATGGCGGTAAGTGGCATCGCATCCCACATTCAGGGTCAGGCTTCCGCGCTGGTAACCGGTGGAAAGGTAGGCCTTCGTCTCGTGGTTGTGCACCTTGCTCAACACGCTCTCCGTCATCCCCTCCACGGACGAGAGGTCCACGCTACGGTGAAAGTCATAGTTCAAATTCGCTCCCACATTCCAATATTCGGCCATACCTTCTTTCTGAAATGCCAGACTTCCATTGATGCCCCGATTACCGTCCACGTTCTGCGGACGGTAGGTGTACACTCCGGTTTCGGAATTGTAGCTGAACCCCTGGGCCACGTCGTTCACCCCAAGCCAGGCATTCACGTTCACTTGTGTAAACCACTTTTTCTCCGGGCTGCGGTGCAAGAATCCCGTGCGGAAGTTATACCGCCAACTGTTTTGCAGGTACGGATTCCCCACACGTACGTGCAAGGGATCGGAAGCATCGCGGACAGACAAACGGTTCACAAGGTCGGGCGTGCCCAAAGCCATGTCGGCATTGACCGTGAACGTCCTGAAATATCTTGTACCTCCAAACCAATAGACCAAATAAGTGAAATCGGGCTGGACACGGAACACGCGACGTTGCAGGCCGGCATCTATCTCCTCCCGGCGGTAGCGCATGTCTTCCTTCGACTGTGTGAAAGGCAAATGGAAATTGAACCAGACGTATTTGTCCTCCGTCCGCCGGGAATAGAAAGTGCGCAGCCCTAAAGTATGCACCCGGGAAAGGTCATGCCGGTAGTAACTGTTCGGCACGTCCAACGCTGCGGACAATTCGCGTGCGGAAGGCAATTCGCCCAAATGCCGAACCGCTCCCACCTCCCAACCGGCCAGACTGTCCAGACGATAGCGTGGCGAGGAATCGGAACGATAATCCTGCTTATATATATAATAGGTAAGGAAATGCCAGTCGTTCGGAAAGTTGAAAGTGTATTCCGCCGAGGGTTGGTAATAATAATTACGCCGACGTCTGCGGTCGTAACGGTTGCGGCGGTCGGCTTCGGACTCGGACGAAGCATAATCCAGCAGGTAATGCTCGAAACGGTCGTTCTCCGTCCGGCTGAGAGAGCCGGTGAATCGCAACTGGAGATTGTCACCCCACGGCAACTTGGCGTCCCACATCATGTCATGCCCCACATTGTACTTCCATTCCTCGAAAAGCGACCGGGTGGAAGAGCGGTTCAGCCAACGCATCCGTGCGCTTCCGGACGAAGGAAGGAGAAAAACGGAATCGAGCACCTCGTCGATGCCCCCCACGGCCGAAGGGTCGGCGTCGAAAGCCGCATCACGGGCATGACCGCGCATGTCCGTACAATCGTAACCTACGTAGGAATGCACGGTGAGCAAATGGTCCTTTGTTTTCCACGTCAACCAGTTATTGGCATTCACCCCCGTATAATCCACGTCTTGAAGGGAAGAAGAACGGGTGTAACGGTTGCCTTGCGGCAGATAAGCCTCTGTCGCCGACTTTTGGTTGACGAACTGGTCGCTCCATTCGGCATTGGCCGTGAGTTTGTCCTCAATGCCCCTCGCCTTGTTCTGCCAAAAAAACTCCCCACCGGCCTGCCGGGTGACAAACTCACCGTTGGTCAGGCTTTCCTCCGGCCATTCTCCGTTTTCGCCCGGCCGGTCGTAACGGGCATTGGTGTTGTTCATCCCACCGAAGAGTGTCACACGCGAGCGATCGGAATAACGCAGGCCGAAAGCCCGTCCGGCATAGCGGCTGTCCGTACCGCCTCCCGCCGCGACATTGGCCATATAGCCGGTGTTGTATTCGCGTTTGGGGCTCACATCCATCACGTAGGCTTTTTTCTCCGTGTCGTAACCGAGGAACTCACTGCGGTCGGTCGTCTTGTCATACACTTTCACTTGCTGCACCGTGAAGGCAGGCAGGTTGTCGATCATCTTACGGTTGTCGCCCTTGAAAAAGTCCGTACCGTTCAGCGTCAGGTAATCCACCTTGCGGCCATTGACGTAAATCTCGCCGTTCGGCTTCAATTCCGCTCCGGGCAACTGGCGGACCAGTTCATTGAGCATCGCCCCTTCGGACAAGTTGAAGGCATCTGCATTGTAGACCACCGTATCGCCCCGGTAAGCCACCCGGATTTTGGTAGCCTTTACCACCACTTCTCCCAAACTGCGGTCTGCAAACGACGAACGCTGACGACGGCGCATCTCATGATGCCGGGCATCAACGTAGGAATTGCGTGCCACGTAACGCACCGTGCAGTCCACGTATTCCGGATAGTAATCGGGATGCTCGGCTTTGATGATGTAACGCGCCCTCCGGGGAGGTACATTGAACCTGTAATAGGTGTCTTCCTGCGGTGTGCCGGGATCTAAACACTGCACGTGCATGGTATCCACCACAGTGCTGTCTTCGCGCATCAATGTGACGAACGTGCCGTGAAGGGCGGCATAGGTGAAACCGTCCTTCACATGCCCCCAAAGGGCAATGGTGCGTGATTTAACCGTGTCCTCCTTCGCTACCTCCTGCCGAGCCTGAGCCACAGCCCCGGACGATAAACCCAACAACAGCCCCCACACCCATATCGCTTTTAAAAGTCCTTCCATTCGGCTTCCTTGTTTTTCCATTTATCAAAATAAGGCTTTCCGCAAGCCTCTCGTCTTGCCTTCTCAAAAGTAACGATTTAAATGATAGACAAAGATAATTCTTTTAACTTTCTCTTTTTACCCCCCCCCCATTTTTAAAGTCTATTAACCAATCTTTTCCCAAAAACATTCTCCTCTTGTATGATAGGGAAACGCCTACCGCAAAATAGGAAAAATCCTTTTCACGTTCCATGAAAAAGCCGGATATTTGCAATGTAGAAAAGATGAAGTACGAACCGTTAAACAAAAAAGACATGAAAAAGTTATTAGGACTGATTACTGCTCTATGCTTCGGACTGGCCAGCCTTAATGCCATGTCTTACGAAGAAGCCCGCGACCGGGCCAGGTTCCTGACGGACAAGATGGCGTATGAACTGAACCTTAACGACCAACAATACAACGACGCCTACGAAATCAATCTGGATTACCTGATGAACATCAGGACGGCAAGCGACGCTTCGAGCGTGTATCTGGAATACAGAAACGCCGATTTGCGCTTTATCCTCTACGATTGGCAGTATGCTTTGTTTCAGGCTGCCACTTACTTTTTTCGTCCTGTGATATGGAGAGCTACGGGGTGGTTCTTACCGGTGTATACCATTTACAGCCCGAGCCGCTTCTATTACAGTCCACCAAGAGTATACCGGGTGTACAGGGGCGGACACTACCGTTACCGGCACGAGCATCGGCAGAGCTTCTACGCTCACCGGCGCCCGGTATGGAACGGAGGATTGAGAGGGGAACACAGAGGCCCGTTACCGGGGCGTCCTGCCCTGCCACCTCACCGTCCCGGGCCACACAAAGGCAACGGTGGTTCTGGTTTTCATTTCGAATCGCCCGGCAGACCGCCACGACCAGGACAACGCCCGAACGGGCACCATGGTAATGGTTTCCGTTTTACCCCCGTACAAAGACCTGGAAATCAAGTTACAAGAAAGAACAACGACAATAAACGACCGCCCGTCGTACGGCCACATTCGGACAACAGAAAACGGGAAGAACCGGTGACGAACCTGAGGACGAAGAGCCACTACAATAGACGGAGTTCCACCCGGACAACAGTAAACCGTCCATCGGTGCACCCGGAAATCCCAACTGCAAAATCGCCAATGTCTCCGCGAGTGCAAAGTACACAACGGATACAAAGGAGTCCTACACGTTCGTCTTTCTCTAAACCGACACCCTCGGTCAAAAGAAGTCCGGCAGCCCCACACAGCAAACGCGACCCTAAGAGATAGCGACCTGTGTTTCATTCTGGACAAAGAAACATAAATCAAGGAAAAAACTATGAATTGAATCTAAATAAGGAAACCTCAACTATGAAAAGTCAGTGTTTTCACTGACTAAAAGAACGGCCTCTCCGTGAAGGAGAGACCGTTTCTGCTTTTATATAACCCGACAAGCCAACACCTTGTCCGACAAATCAAATAAGAATAATTTGCAATATTTTGGGGATTTTACAGTAATTCTCCTGTGATTAATCGCTATCTTTGGATAAGATAGGATGCGGCTCAGAGCTGCCCGATAAGTTTAACGATTAATTAATAATGAATGATGAAAAGAGCCTGTCTCATGGCAGCCCTAATGGCTGCAACCGCTTTCATAACCATCGGTTGCCAGAATGATACCGAAAGCAGAATAGCAGGAATATACGAACATCCGGCCCTGCCCGGACAAACCTTTGAATTTCATGCCGACCACACATTTATGAATACGACTGGAGCCGGCACCATGGACTGTATCATAAAACATCCCGGAACTTGGAAAGTAGACGGCGACAGCCTGATTATCGCCAACGACATTCAAAACACGACTTACGAATTCGGCGACAGCATAACGGAGGAAAACAAGACCTTAGTAAAAGAATTGTTCGAACGCATGGCCCAAAAACGACCAGAGAGAACGGCGTTTAAGATTATAGACGTGGACGAAAAAATGCTGAGCTTAGAAAAGAACGGGCAAATCACGACTTATGTCCGTACGGATAGCCTGAACCGATAAATGTTTACCAGAACAAGAACCGGAACACATTATATCTTCTTCAACTTCCAACGGCCCCCACGCAAGTAGGCATAACAAAGCAACAGGATGCAAAAACCGTATACGTGCTCGGATGTCCAACACCAAGCCACATCGAAACGCAAATGCTGGATGGTAACGTATATATATAAGGTATAAAACGACAATGTCACCATCTCCAGGATAAAAGCCTTGCGGGTATTACCCGTACCGGAAACGGCCTGGAAATAAATATTTCCCGGAGCAATCAGCAAAGGAGTCGTACAATAGACCCATAGCGAAGGAATAGCGGCAGCAATCAAATCCGGTATATTGGTGTAAACACCCAATATCACTTTCGGAAAAAGAGCAAAACATCCTACCATCGGCAACACTATCATAAAAGTCAGACGGACGTGCTGACGAATGGTGGACATCACCATGTCTTCTCTTCCCGAGCCTATCAGATTGCTGACCAGGGCACTGCACGTAGAAGCAAAAGCAGCCACAACCATAAAGGGTATTCCGGAGATATTGCGTACGACATTGGTTACGGCCAAAGCACGCTCTCCGAGGTGTTCCACGAAAAGAAAGAACAAGAACCAGGTGGAAAGAGAGATAAAATTCTGTATCATCGTCCAAAAAGACACGTCAAGCATCCTGCGAAGTTTACACCAACTGTAACGCACAGGATGAACCAAACCGTATTTGACCAAATCCACACGACGATAGGTATAAAGAATGAAAAATACGACTGAAACCAACTCCGCCAACGACGAACCGATGGCGGCCCCGGCAATCCCCAATGCCGGAAAGCCGAACTTTCCGAACACCAATATATAATTGAACACCACATTGGACAAGACCATTATCACAGAGTTCAGTGTCAGCGTCTTAGTCTGAGTCGTACCAACAAAAAACGCCCGGAACATTACAGCTATGAAGGAAAAGAAAAAACCGAAAATACGCCAGTCTATATAACTGAGAGCAGCCTCACAGATATGAGGCGACGACACAATAACCGGCAACAAAAACGGAGAAATGATTTTGGTGAGCAGGAAAGCGAACAAAGCCAACCCCAACATGAAATAAATACCCTGATAAAAGATTTCGCCGATTTCGTCGTAATGCTTCTCCCCATTACGACGGGCAATCAGGATTTGGGCCCCGACGCCGAAACCAAAACCCATCATGAAAACAGCCAGATAGTAGATGCCGGCAATGGCAGCTGCTCCCAGTTCCACTTCTCCCACCCGGCCGAGAAAAGCTGTATCCGTCATTCCTATCATCTGTTCCATCAACAGGCTGATCAGAATAGGATAAGCAATACGCATGATATCTTTCCCGGAATAGACTTTTTCTGTTAAAGCGTTCTTGGTTCCCATTTCTTATAAGTGTTCGATTTAGACGGGCAAAATTATAAAAAACACCGGATATGCCCAACGTCTACAGCATGTTTTAAATTGGTTTGGACATTTGAACTTATTTCACGGCAAGCCCTTTTTTAAGACTTGCCCATAAATCCATAACTAAAAAACATACAAATGGCATCAGTTAAAGTAAAATTCAGACCCTCGATTATCGAAGGAAAAACAGGAACTCTTTATTTGCAAGTTATCCACCGTCGTATCGTACGCTCACAAAAGACTAAGTATAAAGTCTATCCCGACGAATGGAACGCACGTACCGCACGCATCACACCATCTCCTTCCAGACCGGACAGGCATTCCATATTATCCCGCTACCGACATGAAATCAAACAGGATTTGTTCCGTCTGAATGAGTGCATTGCCAACCTGACGCGCAAAGGGCAGCCATACAGTACTGACGAGCTTCTCCGATTCTATCGTAAGCGATGTGAAAACGACACTTTGACCGGTTTCATGACCTCGCTCATCCGTCATCTGAAAGAACAAGGAAGAATACGCACGGGAGAAACTTATCAATGCACACTGAACAGCTTCATGCGTTTCAAAAACGGAGAAGAAATCATACTGGACGAGATGAACCAGGAAACAATAGAAGCCTATGAGGCATACTTAAAAAAAGGACGATTAAGCCTGAATACCATATCTTTTTATATGCGTATCTTAAGAGCTGTTTACAACCGGGCAGTGGAGAAAGAACTGACCACACAACGCTTTCCCTTTCGCCACGTATACACCGGAATAGAGAAAACCATAAAACGAGCTATTCCCCAACCCATCATCCGGCAGATAAAAGAAAAGGAACTCCTGACCGGAAGTTCGGTAGACTACGCCCGCGACATGTTCCTTTTCAGTTTCTACACGCGAGGCATGTCTTTTGTAGACATGGCATATTTGAAAAAAAAGGATTTGCACAACGGCATACTGACCTATCGCAGAAAAAAGACCGGACAGCAACTTTCCATCAAATGGGAACAATGCATGCAGGAGATTATAGAAAAATACCCTCCTAACCCGACAGAATACCTACTCCCTATCATTACATCAACCAATGAAAACGAACGCCTACAATACCGTAACTCTCTCACACTGGTAAACAGGAAACTCAAGATTCTGTCCGTATTCGTACACAGCCCCCACCCCTTGTCCATGTACGTTGCAAGGCATTCGTGGGCGAGCATCGCTAAAAGTAAAAACATACCTTTATCCATCATCAGCGAAGGAATGGGACATGATTCCGAAACCACCACACAGATTTATCTGGCTTCTTTGGACACGACTGTCATAGACAAAGCCAATTATTTAATATTAAACGACTTGTAACCATTCTACCTCATATAGAAGGTGAAGTGGTTATACTTTAAGACCAAAATATGACAATGATACACTTCACCCATCTCTCCCGGTTTCCCCGGGAGAGATGAATCTAAAATTGTCTCATAAATATACCCCATTAGTCCTAAATTTCTCCCAACCCTTCGTTGAAATAAAAAAAATCACTTAACTTTATCCCATCTTAAAAGAAAAAATCATGAGTGACGGAAATTTCAATCGCAGCCTATTGCCTCACACCCCTTACCACAGCGGTTTACAAGCAGGAAAAGCCATGGCTCGTATGCAAGCCATAGAAACCTTCAAATGTTACTTGGCAACACTGCATCCTGATTTTACAGAGGAAGAACGAAAAGAACAAACGGAAATCTTCAAGAAAATGCTATCGGCTAGATTGTAGCCGAAAGAACTGTCCTATTCCCTTTCCACACAACACCAATCTCCTTATATATAATAGAGTTTATATAAAATAAAGAACCGGATTATTGAAAGAGTGCCCTAAAACTTTATTCTATATATCGTTTAATAATAGTAACTTACATAGGGCTATGAAAGCATGGAAAGAATAAAATCAAAAATTCAAAGCACTTTTTTCATTGAAAATTTGGACGAATGAAAATAATCACGTACCTTTGCATCACTTTTAAGGAAGAGAGTTTCCCGGACAAAGTATTGGAGAGATGGTAGAGTGGTCGATTACAACGGTCTTGAAAACCGTCGTGCTGAGAGGCACCGGGGGTTCGAATCCCTCTCTCTCCGCTGAACGTGCTAGACAGAAATGGTCAGCAAACGGACAAAAAGCTACAAATCAATGATTTGTGGCTTTTTTTATTACCCGAAAGTCCTGCTTCCAAGACTTCAAAAGTACGGTAAAAGACAAAGTTGCGTTACTTCTATTTCTCAAACAGTTCGCTAAAAGTTTATTCCTCAACAGGCTAAGTCAAACCGATGAAAATCTAAAATAAAATCGCCACATATCACCACGACTTTAAAAGGGTTCATATTATTATCAGGGCAAACAATTTCTGTTTAGCCAAAAAGGGCAAAGGAAATAAAAAAGAAACCGGCCGACCGTCTCTTTACGGACACTGTCGGCCGGAACAATTATATAAGAACGATAGCGGCACTCCACAAATGCATGCCCTCCCCTATCGCAAATCCTTAACGCACCAAACGGTTAGTCGCTGAATCCGGAAAAACGACAGTAGGAGTAAACGTCTTGGCTTCTTCAAAATCCATCATGGCGTATGAGATGATAATACAAACGTCTCCTACCTGCACTTTACGGGCAGCTGCGCCGTTCAGGCAAATACACCCCGAACCGCGTTCACCTTTTATAATATAGGTTTCCAAACGCTCACCATTGTTGTTGTTCACAATCTGGACCTTTTCTCCTGCAATCAATTTAGCCGCATCCATCAAGTCCTCATCGATAGTGATGCTCCCCATATAATTCAAATTAGCCTCCGTCACACGCACACAGTGCAACTTCGACTTCAGCACTTGGATCATCATACCCTTTTGCTTTTAATCTTATTCTTTATATCTAATATGATCTATCAAACGGATAGGCTGGCTTCCACAGAAAACGGTGATACACCCTACGATGTCATCCGAATCCGACCAACTGTCCAGTTCCTGCAAAGACCCTCCATCCACTATGGCAAAATATTGCACTTCCAGTCCCACTATGGCATTCAAGGAATCCACCACATATTGCCGGGTCTCTTTCAAGGTATGGTTCGTGGCAAAATTCTTGCTTTTGGAAAGAATGCCGAAGATATGAGCCGCTACGGCCTTCTCCCCGTCCGTCAACAAGGTGTTACGGCTACTCATGGCCAACCCGCTCTTTTCACGGACAACCGGACAAGGCACTATCTCTACTTTCAAATGCAAATCTTCGACCATGGCACGAATCACCGCAATCTGTTGGAAATCCTTCTCCCCGAAATAAGCACGGTCAGGCTCCACGATGGCAAACAATTTGCTCACAATCTGGCATACGCCATTGAAATGTCCGGGACGGAAAGCCCCTTCCATCACCGTATCCACCGGCGGATAACTGAATTTCCTGCTATCAGGCTGAGGATACATTTCTTCCACAGACGGCGCAAAGACGAAATCAGCCCCCACACCTTCCAACAAAGCACAATCCGCATCCAACGTCCGAGGATATTTCTCTAAATCTTTTTTATCATTAAACTGCGTAGGATTCAAAAACACGCTCACTACGGTCACATCATTTTCTGCTACACAACGTCTCACCAAGGAAGCGTGGCCCTCATGCAATGCACCCATCGTAGGCACCAATCCAATCTTTTCACCTTTTGCACGCGCCTCTGCCAAGTTGCGTTGCAAATCTTCAATTGTATGAATTAACTTCATTTGTGGTTGATTTTAAACTGCATTCCCTAAAAAACTCTGCAAAATAACATATAAAATACCACATAGCAAAAACATTAGCCAAATAAATACGTGAAATTAATGAAAGAATTAAGCTCTATTCCCTTGAAAAAGGCTATAATGCCAAACTTTTTTCGTACCTTTGTGCCAAGGAAAAAGTGAACATGACAATGAAGGCAAAGAAAATACTATTCATTACTCAAGAAATGACGCCTTATGTTCCCGATTCGGAACTGGCTGCTATGGGTAGAGAACTTCCTCAGGAAATACAGGAAAAAGGACGAGAAATCAGAACATTTATGCCCAAATGGGGAAATATCAACGAACGTCGCAACCAGCTCCACGAAGTGATTCGTCTTTCCGGCATGAATTTAATCATAGATGATACGGACCATCCGCTCATCATCAAGGTGGCTTCAATCCAGGCCGCCCGGATGCAAGTATATTTCATAGACAACGATGACTATTTCCTGAAACGCCTGATGGCTCTCGACGAGAACGGCAACGAATATGAGGACAACAGCGAACGGGCCATATTCTATGCGCGGGGCGTATTGGAGACTGTAAAGAAACTTCGATGGGTTCCGGATGTCATCCACTGCCAAGGATGGATGTCTGCTTTGGTTCCCCTCTATGTCAAGACCGCCTATAAGGAAGAGCCTTCGTTCCGCGACAGCAAAATCGTGTATTCCATGTCTTCCGAAGATTTGAAACAGTCGATGGGCACGAATTTCGGCAATTGCATAACGTTCAGGGATGTGAACGCATCTGTCCTCGAAGACTTCAGCCCGGAAGTGACATACGACGAACTGAACAAATTAGCCATCAATTATTCCGACGGGCTGACCGTGCCCGATACGGACAAGTTCCAAGCCTTTGCCGAATACGCCCAAAGCAAAGAGATTCCGGTGTTGGAAAACGTCAGTGCCGCCGACGCCGATGCTTTTGCCGACTTCTACGACAAAGTATGGAGCCAGGGTAAGAATGAAGACTAAAAACATTTATCATCCTCTGCAAACATGAAATTCAAAACTTCATTCATCACGTTGATTGGATTATGCAGCGTGGCTTGTGACGACACGACCGATACTATCGGAATTTTCACGGATTCCGATAACATCAACGCTTCCGCTTCGGTATATGAAGCAAGCACACACTCACTATTGGCAGATTCCGTTTTAAGCAATAGCAACAGTTCTTACTTAGGACGTATGACCGACCCGGAAACGAACATGCAAATCAAGGCCGAGTTTCTGGCGCAGTTCGGCACGTTGGAAAACTATGAATTCCCCGCTTACGACCTGATGGTCAAGAACGAGCAAGGAGAAATCGAAGCGGATTCCATTGAAATCAGGTTATATTACGAAAAGTATTACGGAGACGAGAACAATCCGATGAAAGTAGATGTATACGAATTGGACACCGCAAACGTCGTGCGCGAGGACACTACGTATTACAGCAATGCCGATTTCAGCCGGTATATCAACCGCCATGCAACGGGTCCCATTACACGAAAGGTCTTCACGACAAAGGATTTCACTTTGTCGGACGATTATCTGGAAAGCAGCTCATACACTCCGAACATACGTATCATGCTGCCTAAAGAATACGGCACATTCATCATAAAGAAATACTACGAGAACAAGGGCTTTTTCAAGAATTCATATAATTTCATACGCCATGTATGCCCCGGCTTCTATTTCAAACTGACGGACGGGGACGGTACGATGGTTAAGATGAGAGTAGGAGCCATGAATCTCTATTTCAGGTATAAAGATGCCGAAAAAGACACGGTTTACGTAGGTATGAGCCGTTTTGCAGCTACTCCCGAAGTCTTGCAGAACACTTACGTGGAAAATGATGACCTGGCCGAGTTGGTAGAAAACGACACCCAATGCACTTACTTGAAAACTCCCGCCGGAGTGTTTACGGAAATCACACTTCCTGTAAACGAAATCTACCAAGGACACCTCAACGACAGCATCAGCCAGGCTCAATTCTCCTTGTATCGCTATAATGCCACAAACCAGGAATCGGCTTTCGAGGTTCCCCAGACCCTATTGTTGGTGCGCAAACAAGACATGTACACGTTCTTTGAAGAAGGAAAAGTGCCGGACGAGAAAACATCTTACGTCACCTCTTTCAACAGCAGCTATAACACTTATACTTTTTCCAACATCAGCAACTTGGTATCTTACTGTAAGAGAGAGAGGAATGAGGAATCTGCCAAAGCCGGCATCACACCGGAAGCTTGGGAACAGCAGCATCAGGACTGGAACAAGGTGGTACTCATTCCTGTTGAAACCAACCAGGACAACAACAACAATATCGTCAGCGTGACGCATGACATGGGACTGGGAAGTGCCAAGTTAGTGGGTGGCGCAACAGACAAACTTAAAATCCAAGTGATTTATAGTACGTTCAATTAACCCACTCATTTACCCGTAACCACGGCAGGAATAAAAAGAACAGGTGGAGAAGCCTATGGTTTCTCCACCTGTTCTTTTTATTCCCCTCCCTATGCCAAATTCTCACCATACTTTCAAAAAAAACGGACACAGGGCTGTGGGAAACCAATCTGCGCCAAACGGAAAATCAATCTAAGCCGAATGATTTTTCAATCTCCTGAGAATGAAAAACGAATCTAAGGAGAATATTACCGACCTATAAACCAAAACATTACAAGATTCCGGATTTTCAACAAAGAAACGTCCGTCACGCATGTGCCTCCCCCCCCAGTGCTATACACGAAAAAGGCCGACCCACTTCTTTACGGCGAGTCGGCCACTATCATCTTACGTTCCATGCCCACGCACAAACCTGCACCGTGGGACACGGAACGGCATGCGTCACTTCTTGGCTGCAACCTTGCGCGTGGAAACCTTCTTGGCCGTTTCCGCCCCTTCAGATGCCAACTTCTTCATACGGGCATTCAAACGTGCAATCTCTTTGTCCTTCACCTCCAATTCTTCTCCCTGGTTCTTAATCAGCGTAAGCAGTGAATTCAACTCTTCATTGTCTATATCACGAGGATACATGCCATTCACCCTGTTAATGAAATCGCCAAGGATATTCATATAATTCGTAAAGGCATCGTAGGGAGAATCATAAATTCCGCGGTACATGTTCCAACTACTGGATTTCGTGGTCATAAAACGGAAATTATTGCTAGCCTGCAGGTAATCCCAATCCTGTTTGATACGGCGGTCGTTACAAATACGCACGCGGTCGGCCACGCTATACAGCTTGTTGAAAGCCTCTCGCTGCATGCCATTTCCTAGCCAACAACTGATGTCGCGCTCTTCGTCCACCCATGACATGGGATAAGGCACTTCAAGCGCGTCAACCGACTTGTGATGGTCTATCACTTCCGAAGGGGTGGAGAAAGAGATCCCACGGGCCTTGGCGCAAGCCGGCAGGGCCTTGAGGAACTCCAGTATATTGGACGAAAGCGGTTGGAACATACCCAATGCGCACAACTCCATGAAGATATTAATCACTTGCTCCTCTTCCGGCACTGCCGCTATCCAATCCATATAGGTTTCGGCAAACAAGGGGAACTCGCTCCAAGTGGAATTACTGAAACGCAAGGATATATCGTCCGACAATTTATAATCCCGCAAAAGGAGTTTCAGGTTCGGATTCTGTGAACAATGGTACACAAAATGAGGGCTCTTCCATCCTAAGATGTGTTTGGCACCCTCCGTCAGCAATCCCTTGAACCCCATCGAAGCTACCATATTCCCTATGTCGTCGGAATATATCAAAGAAGAATTGCGGAACACCTTTGGCGACTTTCCAAAAAGTTCCTTAATCTTTCGTGACATCCTCAAGGTTTCCTCCCGGAAACTCTCCTCATTGGCCAGGGAAGACAAGCCGTGGGAATAAGGCTCCACCAAGAACTCCACACCTCCTGTCTCGTTCAAATCTTGTAACAAATCTATGACGGATGGCGCATAATTCTCCAACAGTTCAATGGCAGTGCCGGAAATCGAGAAAGCGACCTTGAAAAATCCAGGGTTCTCTTTCAGCATCTGAAGCAAAGCCTGCAACGCAGGCAGGTAGGAATGCTCAACCGTATTGGTTATGCTGCATTCGTTCTCATAATCATCATAATAATAATGGTCCGTACCGATGTCGAAGAAGCGGTAACGTTTCAAATGTATATTTTGATGAATTTCAAAGTAAAGGCATATCGTTTTCATGTCTTAGGATTTTAGATTATTTATATTTTTGGATTGTCTCGTCATAAAGTTTCCGGATGCGTTGGCCCACTTTCTCCCACGTGATGCCGTCCACCTCTTTCTTTCCTTCCACCTGCAAATATTCATGCAAGGAAGGGTACACGCAAAGCGCATACATGGCGTCGGCCATGGCATCTATGTCCCAATAGTCCACCTTGATGCACTTAGACAGAATCTCGGCGCAACCGGATTGTTTGCTGATAATGGAAGGCACCCCGCTTTGCATCGCCTCGAGCGGGGAAATCCCAAACGGCTCCGACACGGAAGGCATCACATACACGTCGCTGTCACGGAAACATTCGAACACCTGTTTCCCTTTCATAAACCCGGGAAAATGGCAACGGTCGGCTATCCCGTAGGCTGCCGCCATCTCAATCATGGAGTTCATCATGTCACCGTTTCCGGCAAAGCAAAAACGCACGTTGTGTGTACGGTCCAACACCCGCTTGGCCGCTTCGATGAAATACTCAGGCCCTTTCTGCATGGTGATACGCCCCAGGAAAGTCACTACTTTCTCCTTGCGTTCCGAATAGGGTTTCCTTTGGTCCACAATCTCCTGAAGCTCGGAAGCCAACGGATACACGGCATTATGCATGGCAAAACACTTTGCCGGATCTTGATGATAATGGTTGATTACCGTCTGGCGCGTCAGCTCGCTCACGCACATGATACAGTCCGCATGGTCCATGCCGTTCTTTTCGATGCTGTAGACTGTGGGATTCACATTTCCGCGACTCCGGTCGAAGTCCGTGGCATGCACATGAATCACCAACGGTTTCCCGCTGACTTGCTTGGCATGGATGCCCGCAGGATAGGTCAACCAATCGTGTGCATGAATGATGTCGAACCGTTGCTGCCGGGCCACCACTCCTGCCACGATGGAATAGTTGTTGATTTCCTCGTGCAAGTTGTCCGGATAGCGTCCGGAAAACTCCATGCAGCCCAAGTCATCCACATGCATATATGAAAAGTCGGCATAAATATGATCGCGCAAATCATAATAAAGTTGCGGGTCCATGTAACTGCCCACCCTGCCGTTTACATAATTCCAATCCACGTCACGCCAAACGATAGGCACGCTGTTCATACCTATAATCTTCATAAAGCTTTGGTCTTCATCTCCCCAAGGTTTCGGGATACAAAAAGTGATATCCATATCGGGCTGCAAGGAAAGACCTTTCGTCAGACCGTAACTTGCCGTACCGAGTCCTCCAAGAATATGAGGAGGAAACTCCCAACCAAACATTAATACTTTCATATTCAGTTCCTCCTAATCTTTATATATCATATTTTTCGATTAATTTCACCACACGGAGAATCTCAGCCACATTCATCGCAAAGGATATGGCCCCTCGGGCATGGTAAGGTGGGTTTCCGTCGAACAGTTCCGGTATGGTGCCTATACAATGCGAAAACATTTCTTCTTCAAAGCCCACCAACACGCGTTCCACAAAACTTACACGGCTCTTTTTATACAAACGCATGCAGGCTTCCATATAAAATCCAGCCAACCAAGGCCATGCCGTACCTTGATGATAGGCGTAGTCACGTTGGACTTGAGGGCCGACGTACATCGGGTTATATCCCCCGCTCTTGGGACTCAGGGAACGAAGCCCCTTAGGGGTCAATAACTCCTTCGTACAAATATCAAAAACCGCTTTCTTTTCCGGAAGGGGCAAGGGAGAATAGTCAAGTGCCACGGCAAATATCATATTGGGACGGACACTCCAGTCTTGTTCTTGGTTTTTCTCGTCCACGTAATCGAACAAATATCCATACTGGTTCAAGAAAACCTTTCTGAACGAATTTTCCGCCTTGGCGGCCATCCCTGCAAAATATTGTTCCTCTTCCTTTCGGCCAGCCATCCGGCAAATCTCCTCGCTAAACTTCAATGCATTATACCATAAGGCATTGAACTCCACGATATACCCGCTTCGCGGTACTATCGGACGGCCGTTTGCCGTCGAGTTCATCCAAGTCACGGCTTTACTCTTCCCCTGGGCGTATACCAATCCGTTGTCTCTGACTTTCAAATTGGGATGGGAACTTGTACTCAGATACATCATGATGTCCTTTGCCAGAAGTCCGTATTTCTCGACACATTTCTGCAAAGAAACAATCTTGCCATATTGTTGAATACACCAAACCGCCCACAAAAGAATATCCGGATGTTCTATTTCATGTATTTTCACGCTCAACGGCTCGCCGGCCATAAATTCCCGAACGCCTTTTTCCACCGTTTTCATGCACATTTCAAACTGCTCCACTTCTTCATTGACCAAAGTCAATCCCGGCAAAGCAATCAGCATATCACGCGCACGGCATTTAAACCAGGGATAGCCTGCTAAAATATAATTCTCCCCGTCTACATGATAATAGAATTGATGTGCAGAATTTACCAGACAATGATAGAAATTATCCCTCGGAGTACGAATCTTCGCTTCAAAATCTGCTATCTGTCTCAACTGAGTGGTCTTTATCTCAGACACTCCGGCGGAAAATACCACACTCTCGCCTTTTTTTATCTTCAGTTCAAAATAACCGGGCACATAGAGGTCCTCATTAAAGGCATATCCTCTCTCCAATTCTTTCGGATACTCCACGCCTCGATACCAATCCGGCTGAAAAACAAAATCGTTTTTCTTGTTCAACTGCATGTAAAGCTCGGGATAACCCTCATACATGCAAGTCTTGATACCATTCGGCACTTCTTGATAGTCCCGGTTCACCCTTGTGTTCTCATGCGTGTACTCCCTCACACAACGGAATGCCAGAAAAGGACGGAGCTTCAAAGTCGTTTCGGAATGGGCGTCCAAGAGCGTATAACGGATGATAATGCGGTTTTCATAATGCTGGAACACCTTTTCTTTCTTCAGGACCACTCCTCCTACACGATAGATTGTAGTAGGCACCTGGTCGCAATTAAATTCCCGAATGTACTTATGGCCATTCGGGCTGAAATTGTTCCCTTGATACTTGTGAAGCCCCAAGTTAAACTCAGCCCCGTGTTGTACCACCGTCTCATCCAATGAAGACAACAACACATAATTCTCGTCGCCCAATTCCGGTATCGGGACAACCAACAAACCATGATATTTTCTTGTATTACAATCCACAATCGTAGAACAAGAATAAGCACCCGAGCGATTAGACCTCAAAATCTCTTTGGGTAACGCTTCCTCCAAATTGGTCATCAGAGTCTTATCAAAATGAATGTAACTCATAGTCTAGAAATTATATATAAGGTTTTCACTTTACTGTTTATTTTGTCTCTGTTTTTATTTATGCAACCCAAAAATAATAAAAATCCGGCTATCCACGAACATAAGGAATAAGTTTTTTTTAAGGATTCATAAAAAAAATGCTGCAAAACATATTTTTATAACCTTAAGATTTCATGAATCTATCAAGAATTACTAATTTTGTGTTGTAAAACATAATTTGAAGCAGATTTGATTTATGGTCAAGCAGGACATGGACAAGGAAGAGGTTTTAGAAAAAATCTCAGACTTATGCAAACCACTCACCCCAGGACAACGCGAATATTTAACAGAAAACCTCACAGTTTATACATTTAGAAAGAACGAAGCGATTTACAGTGAAGGTGAATTCCCGACTCAACTCATGTGTCTTTTATCCGGGAAGGTAAAAATATTCAAGAACGGTGTCAGCGGGCGTAATCAAATCATCCGTGTAATCAAGCCCGTAGAATACTTTGCCTATCGTGCGTACTTTGCCCATCAGGAGTTTCTGACTGCCGCTGCCGCATTCGAAGCCTCAACGATAGCCATGATTCCCATGTCTACCATCACGAAGTTGGTAAGTAGCAATAATGACTTGGCATGGTTTTTCATCAAACAATTATCTGTAGATTTGGGTATAGCCGACGAACGTACAGTCAACTTGACTCAAAAACACATACGGGGACGGTTGGCCGAATCAATTCTGTTTTTGAAGGAGAGTTACGGGTTGGAAGAAGATGGCTGCACACTCAGCATCTATCTGTCCCGTGAAGACTTGGCCAGCCTCTCCAACATGACAACTTCCAACGCGATTCGTACATTGACTAATTTCGCCTCTGAGAAAATCATCGCGATAGACGGCCGGAAAATCAAAATCATATCGGAAGACAGATTGGAAAAGATATCTAAAATAGGATAGGTCTCATGATTATTGTTTCCGAGCCGTTCAACCCGGTATGATGAAATTCACCCATTCTTGATGTATACCTATCTTCATGGGCGTAGAACCGTTCTCCCATACCGCTCCGTCCAAGCTGATCATAGCCTTTCCGTTATCAAAAAAGTCCACTTCTTTAGTCCTATACGACTTTACGGCTTTATGATTCAAGAAGCGACCTCGGAAAAGCATCCATAAAGCTTCCACCATCTGGCTGATTTCCGGATGCGACACGACTGAAACATCCAATAATCCATTGTACGGAACTCCGCTCGGAGTCTGGCCATACCCTCTGGCACTACTGATACATACCGTCATTACACTTTTCTCGATGTCATCCAAATTCACTTTGAAATGCATCTTGTGTTCCATACGCTGAAACAGCAACAAAAACATAGACGATAAATGAGAAAGGGTCAGCATACCCCAAAAACGGCGCGTCTTGTGCTTGATATTCATAATGTTCGCCACCAAACCAACATTCACACAATTTAAAAAGAAACGAGGATGGGCATCCCCTATCCGCTCCGGCACACAATACCCAACATCCACTTTACGGACCCTTCGCTTTATCAGCCAATCTATCGTTTGCTTGTAATTATCTTCCTCAAATCCCCAGAAATGTGCAAAATCATTTCCCCAACCGTTAGGAATAACCCCGAAAGCAACGTTTCGACGAACCTCCTCTCCTTGCGATAGTACTCCGTTTAACGCACGGTTTAATGCAGCGTCGCCTCCCACAATGACAATCGTTGTATAGCCATTTGAAGCAAGCATACCCGCCAGGCGTTCTACGGATTTCGGACCTTCGCTCTGCACGAAATCATAAAGTACGCCTTTCTCCGTCAAATATGAGCGTATAGCCTCCCACTCTTTATGTATGTGACGGACACCGTCTTTCGGACAGTATATAATCCCCCATCTTGATGGTTCCATAATCTTATTCACTAAAAACGCACAAATATACGCAAAACTATTTATTCTCTACTTGAATATTCTTCTAAATCTTCACGGACACAGCCAATCTTGAATCTGACCGATTTTCTTTTCCATAGGCCAACCTGCGTCCAACCAGTTTATCTTAATGCCACGGCGCTCCATTCCGCGGAACCAAGTCATCTGTCGCTTGGCAAACTGATGGATAGCGGTTTCCAAACCACGGAACATCTCCTCATACGCCAGCTCTCCGAGTACGTATCGTGTCAGATACTTATACTCCAAGCCATAATATATCAGGTCTTCCGCCGGTATCCCCTCGTCTAACAGCCTTTTTATCTCATCAACCATCCCCTCATCCAAACGTTGCCTTAGACGTTCTGTTATTTTTTTACGTCTCAAATCCCGCTCTATGTCCACCCCTATGACCAAGGAACGGATTTCGGGAAAAGCCCTCGCCTCCGTAGGATGCAAACGATAATACTCCTCTATTTCTATCGCGCGTATCGCACGTTTCACGGTATCGACATCCGTCGTATTATGAAGCACCTTATATGAACCCAGTATCTTTGTCAGTTCGGGGAGGCTCTTTCGAGCCAAGTTTGCACGCAAATCCGGATTTTCCGGTACGGGCATCAGGTTATATCCTTTCAACACGGACTCGATATATAAGCCTGTACCTCCACATAATATAGGAAGCATACGACGTGCTTTCAACGCTTCATAAACTTTCAAGAAGTCCCGCTGATACTCAAACAAATTATATTTCGTACCCGGTTCTACTATATCAATCAAATGATAAGGAACAGAACAACCATTGATGACATAGTCTTTCAAGTCTTTTCCGGTTCCCAAATCCATACGCCTGTACACCTGCCGACTGTCACCACTGATTATCTCCGTCTTCAGTTCGCAGGCCAAAGCCACAGCTAATGCAGTCTTTCCCGACGCCGTAGGCCCTAATATCGTAATAAGGTCATAGTTCATCGTATCATCGTTTACCATATTATAATAATGAAAGCAAAGATACGAAAAAAGCCACCCTCTCAAAAGGAGGATGGCTTCATTTTTATCGTAGCAAACGGAATTAACCGTTAACTTTCTTCATGTGAGCGATCAATTCCAATACCTTGTTAGAATAACCGATTTCATTGTCATACCAAGAAACCACCTTAACAAAAGTATCTGTCAAAGCGATACCTGCCTTAGCATCGAAGATAGAAGTACGAGTGTCACCCAAGAAGTCAGAAGAAACCACTGCATCTTCAGTATAACCCAGAACACCCTTCAATTCGCCTTCAGAAGCAGCCTTCATTGCAGCGCAAATCTCTTCGTACTTAGCCGGTTTTGCCAAGTTTACAGTCAAGTCTACTACAGAAACGTCCAAAGTCGGAACACGCATAGACATACCGGTCAACTTACCGTTCAATTCAGGAATAACCTTACCTACAGCCTTAGCAGCACCTGTAGAAGACGGGATGATGTTGCCAGAAGCAGCACGACCACCACGCCAATCCTTCATAGAAGGACCGTCTACAGTCTTCTGAGTTGCAGTAGTAGAGTGAACAGTTGTCATCAAACCGTCTGTGATACCCCAGTTGTCATTCAAAACCTTAGCGATAGGAGCCAAACAGTTTGTCGTACAAGAAGCGTTAGAAACGAACTGAGTACCCTTTACGTATTTGTCGAAGTTTACACCACAAACGAACATCGGAGTAGCGTCCTTGGAAGGAGCCGACATAACTACGTACTTAGCACCTGCATCGATATGAGCCTGGGCCTTCTCCTGAGTCAGGAACAAACCTGTAGATTCAACTACATATTCAGCCTCAACTTCGTTCCACTTCAAATCAGCCGGATTACGTTCTGCCGTTACACGAATCTCTTTACCGTTTACAATCAACTTGCTGTTTTCAACATCAGCTTCGATTGTACCTTCGAAAGCACCGTGCATAGTATCATACTTCAGCATGTAAGCCAAGTAATCTACCGGACACAAGTCATTGATACCTACAATCTGGATGTCACTTCTGTTCTGAGCAGCACGGAATACGAAACGGCCGATACGACCGAAACCATTAATACCTACTTTAATCATTTTACTTAATCTTTAAAATTAAAGGTTCTAATATAAGTTATCTAACTCTTTTCTAATATTTTGCAGCACGAATATTTTGAAGTCAGCCTTCTCTCGGCTTGCGCACTGCAAATTTATGAATTTCTTTTGAAATAGAGCATATAAAAAAGGAAAAAATTAAAAGGAACGGAAATACAAGGAAGTCCCTGATGAGCGAAGCACCATACGGTCACCATCGAGCCGCACGACCTCAAAAGTCACATCTCCGGAAGGTATGCCAAAAAGCTTCAGCTTATCTACATCCGCCTCTTGAGACGGATTCCCTTTTACCCTGAAATTATACATACGCAAAGTTGCGGAACCTTCATTATAATCATACCTACACACGTACGTCCCATAACCGTTACCACCCAAATCCCGAATCTCGGACACACCGAGCTGAAATGCCCAAAACAGACGATTACATTCCGAATGCCCGTCCGTAGCCTCATCCTCTATACTCTCCTGTTTCCAATATCCTTCCAAATCAGGATATTCCGGTGCCTTGTCCGTACAAGACAAACAGAATGAGACGGTCAGGCATACACAAATCCATTTAAAAATCAAACTATTTATTTTATACATATTCCCTCCTTTCTTATGGTTATCATACCACCGCCGCTATTACCAAGATAATTACCGTGATCCACGGCCGCCGAAACGGAAAAATGCCATCCGGCCAATGCCTTGGGCGAATACGTCACTTCATACAGCGAACTGAACTGTTTGCATATCTTATCCAAAGGATTGACGTATGTTCCCCAATGAAGCGCGTATGACATCAGTACGCGATAAGCCCACTCGTCTGACGGTGTCCCGCTGAAAGCCCAATGGTTGGCACGCACACGGTTGCTCCGGAACTTAAGGCTGCCATCACGGTTGTAGATTGGTCCGGGCAACAATGGGTTACCGATTCCCATACCATAATGTTGCCAAGACTGGTAAAAGAAATTATTATAGTAATCGTCACAAGCACTTACTTGCATACCCGGAAAAGCCGCTCCCGGAAAACGTTCGTCTCCGTCATACAAAATAGGACCCGACTGGTCTTTCGTAGCCAATCCTTCCCAAAGCAAAGTATTGACCCAACGGTTCCGGGGCAAAGTAATCTCAAATCCTAAGTGCCCGTCTTTCCAACGTCCGTATTGGAGGAACATTTGTGAATGGTCGTCAAAGAAATGTTCATAATATGCACGGAACTTCCAATCGCGCCAATAATAATTCAACGCAAAGTTCCAACTGCCCACATGATTGCCTTCCACATTCACCTGATCTCCCCCGGTAGTGCCGTCTCCCCCGGCTTGGGCCAAGAAAACTTTGGCATAATTCTTCAATCCATGAGGCATCTCGTACACAGTCTCTTTCCACTCACCGTCTTTCAAAGAGAAGGTATGCTGCGTTCCTCCGAACTGCGCCGACATCAGCATGCCGAGTTCTGCTTCCAAAGGAAACCTTTCCTTGTTTCCCACCTTGAACATCAACTCCTTACTGTGATAAAGAATGTCTTCCACGTAGGCTTGGTGGTTTGCCCCCGCAAAATCACGCTGCCAACGGTCATCCGTAAAACGCCCGTAAGCGATATAGCCTTTAAAAGCAAACCACCCTTTTGTTCCCGGTACCGTATAATAATCCGCAATCTCTGCCCTAACCTGAGGAACAGGCCGCGCATTATTTCCTTCCACCATTCCGCCACTGCTCAACAGCGGGTTCTTCCCCAACGGATTGCGTTCCTTGTTCCCGATGCTCAAATTAAGAACTCTCCACGAAAAGTCCGCATAAGCCTGTTGCACGATAAATTCGGAAGGGCTGTTCACGGCCGCAGCCAAATCCAATCCGGCTCCAATCCGCCAACCATGATTAAAATATTTACGGTAAGCAAGTCCCGCACGCAAATAAGCACTGTTCGATTCCTGGCTTGACAGGCCGTTCCGGTTGGCTGTAAACCACAACGGTGCATAATCTCCAGAACTGGCATTCGCAGACATTTCCACATTGTACACCAATGTAGAGTCATTTTGTGCACAAACAATAGAAGAAAACACTACAGCCAATCCGAAAACCGCCCCTACTTTTTTCACCATTTTTATATTACTTTTATATAATCCGCCTCCCCCTAAAAAGAGACAGCATCTCCTCTAACCTAAATCCACTTATTTTTTAAATCGCTAAGCTTGGAATACATCCTCCTCATCCATAAGGAAGGTAATAACAAATATAATTTCGTTTTCAATGGCACGTCATAACCATACTTGCCAATATCCTCCTTCAATTCCATGTAGAAACGACTATGCCTCCACAAGCGGCACGGCTGACAACAAGCCACATCCAAGAGGTTGACCAACCTGTCGCTTATCGTATCCGACATGTATGTAGCCCACAAATGCTCGGGAATAGCGCCTTTACGTAATTCATGGATGGCTAAGGCATAACCCGCGTTCCATTTAAAATTCGCACAAGTCGTGTCCGCCCCTTTGTCATACACTTTCTCATATATTACATTCACGGGCTTACGTGTTTGAAAAATGACCCTTAACCAAAACACGTAGTCTTCTCCCATGTTGATTTCACGAGGAATATCCCACACCCAAGATGTCAAGACAGAACGACGGAACAAGCATCCCCATGGCACACCGATAGGCCCTTCCGCCCTTACCACCATATGACGGAATTCTTCTATGGAAATCTTAGGGCACCGCCTTCCCTTCGAAAATTTATAGCCATTCCCCAAAACAACATCCACGTCGTCAATAGCCTTGGCATACAAACGGGAAATAGCATCCTTTGGAAGCGTATCATCCGAATCGACATACCCAATCCATTTAGCCTGAGACATTATCGTCCCCACGCCACGCGCAGCAGAACGTCCCTTATTTTTTTGATGGATAACCTTGACACGACTATCTCTTCTAGCACAGTTGTCACATAAAACTCCACTACCATCATTACTTCCATCATCCACCACTATTATTTCCAAATCCGGAAAATCCTGCCCAAGTACACTGTCAATACAGTCTACAACCGTGTCCTCTGCATTATACACCGGAATGACTACCGAAACTTTCGGTAATCCGATGCTGCTACCAATGCTACCATTCACCATATATCTCCTTATAAAAGAAAAGGTAGCTGCGCATATCACGCACGGCTACCTCATAGTGGGTATACGATTGTCATTCCCATTCTATCGTCGAAGGCGGTTTGGAAGAGATGTCGTAACATACACGGTTCACTCCTTTCACCTTATTTATTATATCATTGCTCACCTTCGCCATGAAATCGTAAGGCAAATGTGCCCAATCGGCCGTCATTGCATCCGTACTGGTCACGGCACGCAAGGCTACAGCGCGTTCATACGTACGCTCGTCACCCATCACGCCTACGCTTTTCACGGGCAACAGGATTACACCGGCCTGCCAGACTTGATCGTACAACCCCCAGTCTCTCAACCCTTGGATAAAAATATCGTCGGCATCCTGCAACACACGTACCTTCTCCGGCGTAATGTCACCCAAGATACGCACGGCCAGTCCCGGTCCGGGGAAAGGATGACGGGTAATCAAATGTTCCGGCATTCCCATCTGACGCCCTACGCGGCGCACCTCGTCTTTAAACAACCATTTCAACGGTTCACAAAGTTGCAGGTTCATCTCCTCAGGCAAACCGCCCACATTGTGGTGGCTCTTGATTGTTTTTCCAGTAATATTCAGGCTCTCGATACGGTCGGGATAAATCGTTCCCTGCGCTAGCCACTTGGCATCGGTTATTTTCCGAGCCTCTGCATCGAACACCTCCACGAAGTCGCGGCCGATAATCTTACGCTTCTGCTCCGGATCGGTCACTCCTTCCAAATCCTTGAAGAACTTCGCACTGGCGTCCACGCCAATCACGTTCAGCCCCAGACACTCGTAGTCGTGCAACACATTCTTGAACTCGTTCTTACGCAACATCCCGTGGTCTACGAAGATACAGGTCAGGTTCTTACCAATAGCCTTGTTCAGCAACACGGCGGCCACGGAAGAATCCACACCTCCGCTCAACCCGAGAATCACACGGTCGTCTCCCAACTGTTCCTTCAGTTCCGCAACCGTGGTGTCCACAAACGAAGCCGCACTCCAATCCTGTTTGCTACCGCAAATGTCCACTACAAAGTTTTTCAACAACAGCGTTCCTTGCACGGAATGGAACACTTCCGGATGGAACTGCACACCCCACAACTGCTCACCCACAGCTTGATAAGCGGCGTTCACTACTTTGTCGGTGGAAGCAATCACCTTAAAACCCTCTGGCAATTTCGTGATGGTGTCACCATGGCTCATCCACACTTGCGAATTTTCCTCAAATCCTTTGAACAGAGGATTCTCTTTGTCGAACGAAGCCAAATTGGCACGCCCGTATTCACGCGTCCCGGCCGGTTCCACATTGCCGCCTAAAGTATAACTCATGAACTGTGCGCCATAACAAATGCCCAACACAGGGTATTTCCCGCGAATTTCGTCCAAGTCGATTTTAAACGCCTCCTTATCATATACGCTGAAAGGCGAACCGCTTAAAATCACACCGATAACCGACGGATCTTCTTTCGGGAACTTGTTATAAGGCAATATCTCACAGAACGTGTCCAACTCACGGACACGGCGACCGATAAGCTGCGTTGTCTGTGACCCGAAATCAAGAATGATGATTTTCTGTTGCATAAAAAGATTTTTATCTGATTTTGTACGCAAAAGTACAACAATTTATCGAGACGGGCAACATTCTGCCGACAAGAAATCCTCAGCCTTCTTCAAAGTATCCTGCTTCCCCACGTCCAGTATTTTAAGCCCGGGAAAAGGATAAGCATAAATCGGTTCGCGGTCGCACACCGAAAGGTAAAAGTCTATCACGGAAAACTTGTCCGGCCAAGCATCGAAATAAGGGAACAACTGCGGAGAAAACAAATGTACACCAGCAAAAGCATACTTCCGGCAAGCCTCCACGTCCAGCCCTTTGTAGGGCGACTTCACCTCCCCGGTCTTGACGTTTGTCCACCCCACCAGACGTTTTTCCTCATCGAACAACAGATAACGTTGCGTCTGCCGTTCGCTCACTAGCAATAAAGCCGCCGCTCCTACCCCGTGCCGATAAAAATCCCGCAAATCCACATTGCTCAATATATCCACGTTGTGTACCAGAAACGGGCGTTCCGCGACACCGCTCTCTAATAAAAGAGGTATGGCCTTCTTGATACCTCCTCCTGTTTCCAGAAGTTTCCCGCTCTCGTCGCTGAAACGGACATCCGCACCGAAAGCGTCATGTTCCTCCACAAACCGGATAATCTGGTCGGCAAAATGGTGCACATTAATCACAATCTCCGTAAATCCGGAAGCCACCAGTTTACGAATCAATATCTCCAACAAGGGTTTTCCTCCCACCGGGACAAGCGCTTTCGGCATCGTGTCCGTCAAAGGCTTCAGGCGGGTTCCCAACCCCGCTGCAAAAATCATGGCTTTCATATTTGCAAATATACTGATATAATCTCGTTCAAGACATCACATTTCACACGTTTTATCCTTCCGAACAAAAAAAGAATAAAAACATTGGCGTTCCACGGAATAATCCGTATTTTTGTAAAAACGATACACTATGGATGCAAAGTTGAAAGACATGGCCGAATATATCGTTATCGCCATCCACGAATTTGCCAAGCGACATCAGTTGGAAGAAGAGCAAGCCTACCGCTACCTGAACCATTATAAAGCCATCGACTTCCTGGAAAACCAGTACGACGTGGCACACACACAAAGCTTCGATGACATCATCGAAGGTCTGACCGCCCTTTGCCAACGCCACGGAGGGGCTTTAGTATGATTTTGTATCACGGAACAACATAGATTTCGGTACCTTTCTCAAAAAATTGGCTTTCATGAAAGGCATCACTTTCCAATACTTTTTCGGCATGCAACGTGCCATAGACCCTTTAGAAAAAATATGAGCGAGATTGAATATATGAAAGAATGTATGGCACGTGACTTAGTCGTCATGTTAGTGGACGAACAGAAAATGTCACTGCACGGAGCGTTAGACGCTCTATACCAATCCGAAACCTACGCCAAACTAAAGGACACAAGGTCCGGTCTTTATTTCCAAAGTCCCGTTTACGTTTACGGATTCTTGCGCAAGGAGATATTGACGGGCAAGATGTAGCAAAAGAATATACAAAAGCGGAAAAATAAGCCAAAAATCCCAAACGGGATATTTTGCCAACTTTTCCGGCAGAATTGCCATGCGATTATCCGGATTTTTATCGGATATTTGCAATGTTCAATAAAAGTATTCACAAAACGTAGAATTATGAAACTGATAAAGCCCATTATCGCCGCGCTGTGCCTGGCCTTAGGCCTCAACGCATGCGCCAACAACAAAGAAAGTAAAAAACAAAACAAGAAAGGAGCAAATATGGAAATCGTTCATTTAACCAAAACAGAGTTCTTAAACAAGGTATATAACTATGAGACCAACCCTAACGATTGGAAATATGAAGGTGACAAACCGTGCCTTGTGGATTTCTACGCCACGTGGTGCGGCCCGTGCAAGGCCCTTGCACCGGTGTTGGAAGAGTTGGCTAAGGAATACGACGGCAAAATCTACATCTACAAAGTAGACGTGGACAAGGAAGAGGAACTAGCTGCCACATTCGGCATACGCAGCATCCCCACCCTGTTGTGGATTCCGAAAGACAGCAAGCCGATCGTCACACAAGGCGCCATGCCCAAAACGGAACTGAAGAGGATGATAGAAGAGACGCTTCTCAAAGCGAAACCCTAATGCCACGCGCACACATCCGTCCGACTATAAACGAACGGCATGGAAACAAAGGGATGGGAAAAGAAATTACTCCCATCCCTTTCCTATTCCGGCATTTTGGACTATATTTACCCATCTAACGCAAAACCGAAAACATGGACTTCAAATTCAACACACGCATGGACGGTTTTTTCGCCCTGACGACGCGCCTGCACGAGGACAGGGCGTTGCAAGGCGGAAAGGGGTTCTATAAGTTCATTTGGGTGAGGGACGGAAAACTGGACATCGAAGTGGACCACGTGGTCATGCACCTGCGAAAAGGCGAGCTTGTCACCCTCTCTCCCCTGCACCATGTGGACATGCTCCGCGCAGAAGGGCACTATCTTTCAGTGCTTTTCAACAGCAATTTCTACTGCATTTACGGTCACGGGGGCGAATCCTCCTGCCACGGCTTCCTGTTCCACGGTTCATCAAACATCCTGCACCTCTCATTGGACGCTACGGAGACGGAACGCCTGTCCCATATCACCGACACGTTGGCCGAAGAATGCGCCGTGGCCGACAACCTGCAAGAGGAAATGCTCCGCCTGCTGCTCAAACGGCTCATCATCGTATGCACCCGTATGGCACGCCTACGGTTGGAAACCGGCAAAGGCAGGGAAAACGGCTTCGACATCATCCGTCAGTTTTACGTGCTCGTGGATAACCATTTCAAAGAAAAGAAACAGGTGCAGGACTATGCGGAAATGCTCTACCGCTCTCCCAAGACCCTTTCCAACCTCTTCTCGCTCTACGGGCTGGATTCACCGTTGCACATCATCCACGAACGCATCGATGCCGAGGCACGCCGGCTGTTGCTCTATACCTCGAAGAGCGCCAAGGAAATCAGTGAGATACTTGGATTTGAAGATTTGGCCACGTTCAGCCGTTTTTTCAAGAAAATGAACAGGAAAAGCATCTCCGACTTCCGAAGAGAAGAGAAAAAGGAGGATGACCGTCCGACAGGCTTGGCTTGAAGGCCTGTCCTTCTGTCTAATTTTATCTATACCTACGAAATATAAAACCCTACGCCCGACTTACCCCTTGACAGCAGGCAGTACTTGCGTGATATTTTGCTCACGATGACATATCCGTACTTCAATGCCGAACTTCTCATGCAGATGCTCGGCCAGATGTTGGGCGGAATAGACGCTGCGGTGACGGCCGCCCGTACATCCGAAAGCAAACATCAGGTCGGTAAAACCGCGCCGGAGGTAACGCGCCACATGGGCATCTGCCAATTTGCAAACGCTGTCCAAGAACATCAGAATCTCTCCGTCCTCTTCCAAAAAACGGATAACGGGTTCGTCCAAGCCCGTCAGGGATTTGTACGGTTCATACCTTCCGGGATTGTGCGTACTGCGGCAATCGAACACATAACCGCCTCCGTTCCCGCTAGTGTCTTCGGGAATCCCTTTCTTATAGGAGAAACTGAACACGCGCACGACCAACGGACCCCGGCCATCGTACCGGGAAACCGAAGCCGGCCCGATGTCCGCACGGAGCCTATCGGCTACACGCTCCATTCCTGCGTCCTTTCCGCACGGTTCGTCCGGCCGTGCGGGAACTTCTGTCTGGAAAGCGGGCAATTCCACCATCCGGCTCAACACGTCATATAAATAAGGATAAGGACACTCGCCCTCCGAAAGCCACTCTCGCAAGTTCCGTATGGCCGGGGCTATGCTGTCCAAGAAATGCTTCTTCCTCTCGAAATACCCCCGGAAACCGTATGCCCCCAACACCTGCAACGTGCGGAACAGGACGAACAACCGCATGCGTTCGCGGAACCGTCCTTCGTCCACGTCCGTGTACAGCCGTGCCGCATCGAGGTACGTCGCCATCAGCTCGTGGCGCAGCTCCGGGGCATAATGTGCCGAAGCCTGCCACAGGAAACTGGCCACGTCATACTCCACCGGCCCGCGCCGCCCGCCTTGGAAGTCGATGAAGTGGGGCTGCCCGTCCCTGTCCAACATGACGTTGCGCGCCTGGAAATCCCGGTATTGGAACGCGTGCTTGTCCGGGTCTCCCACCAAATCCTTGGCCATCTCCGAAAACGCCTCTTCCAACCTTACCTCGTTAAAGTCCAGTCCCGTAGTCTTCAGGAAGCAATATTTAAAATAGTTCAAATCAAAGAAAACAGCCGTCCTGTCCATGGAAGCCATCGGGTAACACCGTCCGAAATCCAAGCCTTCTGCCCCGACAAACTGGATGCGTGGCAGTTCCGCTATCGTCCGCCGCAACAGTTCCTTCTCTTCAGGAGCGTAACGTCCGCCTTTTTCGCGGCCGTCCGACAGCGCGTCGAACAGGCTACGATGCCCCAAATCGGCCTGCAAATAGCACAAACGGCTCGTCGAAACGGCCACAACCCGGGGTATAGGCAACCGTTTCTGCCCGAAATGCCCGGCCAAATAAATGAAAGCCTCGTTCTCCTCCCGTGACGTGCCCACCACGCCTATCAGGGAATCCCCTTCGGCATCCCAGAACCGGTAATACGTACGGTTGCTTCCGGCTCCGGGCAACTGTTCCACACTTTGCGGCGCACAGCCCCGCCAGTCTTCGTATAATCGCAACAACTCTTCCATGTCTCTCAGTCTTTATGTTTCCAAATGGCCATCACCTTACGCTGTATGGCGCATACGTTCAACACGCTGACCGCCACGCAGAGCACCACACCCAAGGCGCACGCGGGCCAAAGGCTTGCCTCCTCCATCTGGGGGAACAACAATAGGATCATATCCAGATAATAACCGCGAAGCCACGTCAGCAGGCCGATGGCCAACAACAATACCAACACGTTCATCCCTACCGTCAGAATCTGATAAGGCAGACCGACCCGCCAAGGGCTGTAACCTATGAGCAGCAGGTTCTCCAACTTCGTCGTATTCTTCTGCACCAACAGATAAATGCTCAGCATCAGGATGTAGAATGACAAGACGCTGATGAGCAGCCCTACGCTCATCACCACACCCGACACGGTTTTCAGGAAATAAGTGGTCTTTCCGGCATCCAGCTTGTCTTCTTCCGTATCATATCCTTTTTCCTGCAAGAAACGGGCTATGGCATCGTCTGCCGGATTGTACACTTCGACGATAAGCCGCGTGGGTCCGGCATCCCCGTCCGGGGCATATAGCCTGTTGCTCCACTTCATGAAACTCTCGGGTACCAAGATAGTGTTCAGCCGGTTACTGAAACCAATGACCCGTCCTTTCATCACGTCCTCCCGGCCATTGCCCCGCAAACGCACGTTCAAGTCCAACATGCTGACCACTCCTTCCGAAAGCTTGGGCAGCGAACGGCTTTGGGCAAAGCCGAAATTGTAAATCGTCAGGTAACTGCGCGGCAAAATGATGGGCACCACGGGATCGCCCTCCGCGAAGTGCCAGTCTTTCAGGTCTGCGTCCACGAAACGGTCGGGCACGGATTCAAAGAACATCTCCGTGCTCATATATGCCATGCCTTCCACGCCCATGCTCGCACTCACCTTGTATCGGCTTGAAGTGAAAGCCCCCACGCTCTTGCAAAACTTCTGTGCCTTGATTTCATCGATGTCCGCCGCAGAAAACGCATTACTCCGGCCACTGAAGGAACTGACCATGCTGATCCGCTTGGAGACAATCAGATAATCTTTCTTGATGAAACTGTCGCCCTGCGTGAAAACAGGCAGGACGTCATAATAAAATTGTACACTCAACAAGACAATGAGCATACCCAACAAATTGGCAAAGAAGAACCCGGCAAACTGAGGCACGCTGACGTGCCGACGCAATAATTTCCAAACCAAACTCATAACCTGAATGTCTTTTCGTAGTCTAATGCGATATGCTTGCCGATACTGGTCACGATGACACCCGCTCCCTGCGAGCGGGCTTCCTCCATCATGATTTCTCCCATCGTCCTGCCGTTCTCCTCGTCCAGATGGCTTATCGGTTCGTCGGCCAACAAGAAGTCGAACGGCTGCACCAAAGCCCGGATCATGGCTACACGCTGCTGTTGACCGAAACTCATGCGGCTTATCGGGACATGCAACTTGTCACCGATGCCCAACGCGTCGAACCAAGCTTCTATCTGTTTTTTCTTCTTGAATCCCGTCAAGTTGTTTTTAATCGCCACGTTCTCGTAAGCTGTCAACTCGGGAAACAAACGGAGTTCCTGAAACAAATGACTCAACGAACGTTTCCGCAGCTCCACCCAATCCTTCACTTTATAATTGCGGATGTTCCTCCGGTCAAAGCTGATGATACCCTGATAGTCGTTACGATAACCGATGATATAACTGCAAAGGGATGATTTGCCGGTGCCGGAACCAGCCTCGACCAAATACAAATGTCCCCGCTCGAACGTCACTTCTTGATGCCAAATCTCGCTCCGGATGTCATCCCGTAAGGCAAACACCTCCGGCAATGCATTCTTCAATTCTATCTTGTCCATTATTTCAATAAATCCTTCAATAGATTCCGATTCCCACGCGTATGCAGCTCCAATGTCAGACGGCAGGCATCGGATGAGCGCAACACTATCGCATCGAACAAATCCAACATTTTCCGGCCTCCGTCCACGCCGCTTTCCTGCCACAACGCATCCACCATCGGGGCACGTTTGACCTGTTCCAAATTCACCCACAAGAAGAAACGGCTGTCCTTTATCCGGCTGTTCCATTCCGAAAGGGTCTTTGTTTCCGGGCCGCTTACCCAACCTGTCATTTCCTCTTCGGGCGTGACGTAGAGTGTCTCCCCTTCTACCCCGAAATAGGCCTGTACGCCATTGGCAGCCCAATAAAAACGGTCGTTCCCGAAATCCCGGAAAGTCCATGCGCCGCTCCGCGCAGCACTTTCCTTCCAATATGCGGCTTCCTTCAAAAAGTCTTTCTCCGCCAGATGGGCCGTCACGAGGACATTACCGGGATTCTGCAAGGCGGAAGCCGGAACGGTAACAGCCACGTCCCCCTTGATGCTACGGATCATCAAGTCTGCATCCACGCCCAAGTTCAATCCAATCAGAAAGGTGCGCGCCACGGGATTCTGCCGCAGCATCTCCAACAAAGAACCACCGTCCACATTCACGCAAACCCACGCCAAAGCATCCTCCGGCACCCGTCCGGCAAATTCGCCGTCCAACGGTTTGCCCAAGAAAGCCAAACGCTCATAATACTTGTTGATGTCGCTGTTCCTCGAACTGATTTCTGCTTCCACGGTCACCCCGTGCGAAGAGAGATTCAAACCGGCACAGAGATACACATCGCCCAGGTTCGCATGCTCGGGCAAGCCCTCCAAAAATCCCACACCACGGAAGTTGGGCAACACGTCCAACCGCGACACGACGCGGAAAGAAGCATCCTTACGGTCCAACTCAGCAAAGAGGGGCGAAGACATCCCGCTTTCCGCCTCTTTCTGCCTGAAACAAGCCAACATGTCATAGCGCAACGCATCCATGTCGGCTTTCAGGCCCGGCCCCATCATAAGCAACGCACCGCCACCGAAACCCACCATCCAACTGCCGTCCCATACCGTCCAAGAGTAGCCCCGGTAGTCTTCCACAGGCGTGCACCGGCCTTTCTTTGCGGCCTCGTCCAACAAACACCGTAAGTCCGCCTCGTCTCTGACAGCAGCCAACAAGCCAACGTATTCTTTGGAAGAAACAAAGGCATACATTTTCTTCGACCAGTCGATTCCGGTCTGTCCGGGTTCCAACCCTTCCGGCAACAGTTTCTTCCAATCCTGCATGCCCATGTCGTTTTCTTCCGACAAGCGCACCCAGTCTACGGCTGCCAAAGCCAAGGGACGCGATGGCAAGGTACGGCGGTAATCGTCTGCCGTAAGAAACTTGTAAAGCCCTATTGAAAGGGCCAAAGCCAACACCACGGCCACGCCCCATATCCATTTCTTTTTCATCCTATCTCTGTATTGTGTTAATCTTGCAACCTTTTATACGCAGGCGTGGCGGATGTGCATCAGATGGACGGCCACCAACCCCGCCGTCTCCGTACGCAGGCGGCTCCGGCCCAAACTTACGGAACGGAAACCGTGGGCCTGCGCCAACCGCACTTCGTTGATGCTGAAATCCCCTTCAGGCCCTACCAACACCAAAGCGTCTTGTCCGGTATCCAATTCGTCCAACAGAAAAGGCTTTCCGCCGTCCATGGCCTTGTCTTCGGATGCCTTGGCCACACCGGCCACATCGGCTTCGTCATAACAATGCGCGATGAACTTCTGCCCGGCGAACGGACGAGCCACAAAACGCTTGAAATCCTCCATCCCGTTCAACAGCGGCTTACGAGCCTTATGGCTCTGCTTCATGGCCGACACCAAAATCTTGTCTATGCGCTCCGTCTTGACCACCTTGCGCTCCGAGTAACGGCAATCCAAGAACGTCAGCTCGTCGAAGCCGATTTCGGTGGCCTTCTCCGCCAACCACTCTATCCGGTCCATATTCTTGGTAGGAGCCAAGGCCAGATGCAGGTGCCCGCTCCACTCCTTGGGATGCGGAACGGCTTCCAAGACCTTAAAGAGGCATCGTTTTCCGGTGGCCGTTGTAATCTCGGCTTTATAAAACATTCCTTTCCCGTCGGTCAGGCGAATCTCATCTCCCGCCTGCAAGCGCAAGACCCGCAAGCAATGTGCAGCCTCATCTGCCGGCAATTCGTCATCCACCGCGACGTCCGGCGCATAAAAAAAACGGATTTCCTTCATTTCCTTCATTTCCTTCGTTCTATTTCGTCACGCAACTGCGAGGCCAATTCATAGTTTTCGTCTTCCACAGCCCTTTTCAATGCCTCCTTCAATGCCTCCACGCTCACCGAATTTACCGGAATGGAATACATCCCCTCTCCTATTTCGCGCATGTACTGGTGCTCCAATAACGCTTCGCCAATGGTTATCGGGCAATCGAATGTATAGGCCAGAATCAGGCAATCGGATGCCTTGCAATAACGAATCATGTGAAAAACGCTCCCTTCGCGGTAAAGGACGTGACAGTAGGTTACGCCTCCCTCCACGGCGGCAATGCGCACTTCTTCTATGTCCATATTGCATTGCGTGAAAGCTGTCCGCATAATGTCGGCCATGGAAGAGGGCAAAGTATTCTTTTTATTCCCCTTCATCTTCATCAACAAGAGGAAAGCCTCGCTCCTCTCTATCAGGACCGGCAAAATACGTTCACCGTCCTTTTCTTTCAGAACGGCCATGTATGCGGCACCGTCTTCCGTACATTTGGACACGGTCAGCACTTTCAGTTCTTTTACCGCCTCGTTCATCTTACTCATCAATCTTTAACTACATGTTTATACTTAAAAAATATGGCAAACAAGACAGCCACAACCAAAGCGTAGGCTGCAAATATATACCAACAGGTGTTCCACCCGGCTATGACCTCTTGTCCGGAGGCCGTTTCCGGCAAAGCGTACACAAAACGGTTGATGACGGCCTGAGCCGACAACGTCCCTATGGTAGCGCCCAAACCGTTGGTCATCATCATGAACAACCCCTGCGCACTGCTGCGTATGCTGATGTCCGTCTCCTTGTCGACAAACAAGGAACCCGACACATTGAAAAAGTCGAAAGCCACCCCGTAAACCAACATGGACAGGACGAACAACCACACGCCCGGCCCAGGATTGCCCAACGCAAAGAATCCGAAACGGAACACCCACGCCAACATCGCTATGAGCATCACCCGCTTGATGCCGAAACGGCCCAAAAAGAACGGTATCAACAAAATGCAAAACGTCTCACTGATTTGCGATATGGAAATCAGGATATTGGCATGCTGTACCCCGAACGTGTCCGCATATTCGGGAATGCCCCCGAAAGAGAAGATGAAAGGACTGGCAAAACCATTGGTGATCTGCAAACAGATGCCCAGACACATGGAAAAGATGAAAAACAAAGCCATACGCTTTTGACGGAACAGCGTGAAGGCACGAAGCCCTAAGGCTTCCACCACGCTCTTGCGTTCCGCCGCATGGCTTACCGGGCATGCCGGAAGCGTCAAAGCGTAAGCGGCCAACAACATGCTCAGGACACCGGAAAAGGCGAACTGTCCCGCATTCTCCTGCATGCCGCCCAAATCGACCGCCCACATGGAACAAATGAAACCGACCGTACCGAACACACGTATCGGAGGGAAATCTTTCACCGTGTCCAGACCGGCCCCCTCCAAGGCGGAATAAGCCACGGAATTGGCCAATGCTATGGTGGGCATGAAGAAAGCCACGCTCAGCGAATAAAGGGTGAACAAGGTGGAAAACGAGGCTTCCGCACCGGCTTCAAACCCATAAAGCGAAGCCCCCAACATGAAAACGCCCGCCAGAAAATGGCAGAGGCTCAACACCTTTTGCCCCTGCATCCAACGGTCTGCAATAATACCTATCAGCGCGGGCATGAACAAAGACACGATGCCCTGGACCGAATAAAACCAACCGATGTTCTCGGCCATACCGATTTTCACCAAATAACTTCCCATAGAGGTCAGATAAGCCCCCCACACGGCGTATTCCAGGAAGTTCATCACCGTCAAGCGCATCTTTAATCTCATAGCTCTCACGTTTTATGTATTCCACAGTCTATTATGATATGCAAACTTACACAAAAAAATCCGTTTCCATGCCGGTACGGACAAAAAAGCGACACAAATATCCATTAAAAAATCCCAAACCGCAGATTACTCCAACCTGCAACGCAGCACCACGTGGTTGCCGTCTTCCGTCACCGGCACACCAGGCACTGCATCCGGATGCCGACGTACAAGTTCCAGGAACCGCGCAGCAGAAAGCACGATCAGCACTTCTCCCTCACGCCCGACGTACAAGTCCGGAAAGACATCCCGGTACGGCCCTGACACACGCCGCTCCCCGTCCGGGGCAAACACGGCAACGTGCTGACGGGCCTCGTGCAAATAAAACAACACCAGACCGTCACCGCCCCACGCACCTCCCATCAGCACGTCGTAAAGAAACATGTTCCGCATATATTCCTCCTGACTTTTCATGCCTTCGGGCATGGGAGAACCGAAACGGACGGTGTATGCCGTCCTCACGCTGTCGGCCTGTCCGTCCCACACGTGGACGGCATTCCTCGCGCCGTCGAAGCCGAACACCTTGCAGCCGGCCTTTTGCAAGGGCGGATAGGCCATCGGCATGGCATAGTCCCGACGCACTCCGACCCACTTGCCCCGTACATGAAATTCGGGGTCGAATGCATAAAACAAATAAGCCATCTCGCCTTCGGAGTAGGTGGCGTCTTCCGTCGAACCGACAAAGCCTTCCGGACAAGAGGCTATTTTCCAGACCCACCAAGGACCGACATCCTTCTTGCCGACAAACTGTCCCTGCAAATCATACATATATACCTCCCGGGGGCCGCAGAGAATGACTACACGTCTGCGGTCGCGGTCTACCGTAAAATCCGAGGCACGCTCATATTCGCCGTGCCCATGCCCCATGATTCCGATGCGGCGCAAAAACGCCCCTTGCCCGTCGAAGACGAACACTGCCTTCCGTTGGCCGTCCAACACATAATAGTTCCCATCCACGACTTCCACCTTACTCACATGCCCCAAAAGGCATTCGTTTTTCGTCTCCAACGGGACAACGCCTACCACATCGAAAACATCGCCGAATCCTAACGTATCCGTCCCCTTCTCCGTCAAATCGAGCACCACGCCCTCCTGCCCGCCTCGCATCTGCGTGCACGACAGGCACAGGCAAACTGCTATTCCCATCCAAACTTGTTTCATCGACATACACTCTATCATAGACCATCAGATGTAAATATAAATCAACCCCAAGAAAGGTACAATACCTCCACCTGCACAGTGCAACTAACCCTCTCAAAATGAATCAGAAGCAAACCCTTAAAGAATATCATCGGGCATCCTCCACAACCCATAAAATCAATCTGCGCCAAACGATTTTCCGTTCTCAGCCAAACGATTTTTCATTCTGCTGAGATTGATTTTCCATTCTCAGCAGAATGATTCATGTAAAAAAAGAAGAGCGAAAAGCACCGGGCAAGGGCACGGAACTTATTCTTCCGGTGCGGAAGGCCATTTGAAACGGAACATATACAGCCGCTCCCCCTCCTCGTCGGGCACCACATAGGAATAATAATAATAAGGCTCCACATAACCGGCCATCCGGAATCCCAAGGGTACGTCTACATCACCTACCAATACCCCATCGCGGTAAACCTGCAACCCGTCTGTAACCGAACCGCCGCCTTTCCGGTAAGAACGAAACAACAATCCCGTCTCATCCACATATTCCACAGCATTATCCATGATATTCTCTATTTAACGAAACAAACATACAGAAAAATCACGCCGGAAACAAAAAAAGAATCGTATTTTTTCGGAACCGCTTCTCCCATACGCTCCGGACTGAAAAGGGGGCACATCCCGACGGATGCGCCCCCTTAAAAAAAAGAAGGTTGTCATCTCGACAACCAATCTTTCATTAACCTTAAATCTAATACCATGAAAAACACAGTACAAAGGTATGGGTTTCCCGTATATATTGCAAGTGTTTTGCTAAAAAACTTCTTGTATTTAACCTTATTTTACAAATAAGAGCCTTTTTCATCACTCTACATAGAGCACCAACCCCTTCAAATATTCCCCTTCAGGATGGTAGATATTGACGGGATGGTCGGCCGGTTGATGCAACTGATGAAGGATACGCACGCGGCGTCCGCTCTGCGCGGCGGCAGTGAACACGGCGGTACGGAAGTGGTCCTTGCTTACCACTTGCGAACAACTGAACGTGAACAGGATGCCGCCCGGCTTGATTTTACTGAAAGCCTTGGCGTTCAAACGCGCATAGCCTTTCAGAGCCTGCCGAAGCGCATCCTTATGTTTGGCAAAAGCCGGAGGGTCGAGAATAACCAGGTCATACTGGTCTCCCATCGCATCCAAATACTTGAAAGCGTCTTCGGCATACGCCTCGTGGCGGCCGTCGCCCGGAAAGTTCAGTTCCACGTTGGCACGGGTCAGGTCTATCGCCTTGGCCGAACTATCCACGGAATGCACCAACGTGGCTCCGCCACGCATGGCGTACACGCTGAATCCTCCGGTATAACAGAACATATTCAGCACGGCACGCCCGTGGGCATAATGTTCCAACAGCGAACGATTATCACGTTGGTCTACGAAGAATCCTGTCTTCTGGCCTTTCAACCAATCTATATGAAACTTCAAGCCGTTCTCTACCGCCACGTTTTCCGTGCTTCCGCCCACGATAAAACCGTTTTCCTGCCCCAGCTCCGCCTTGAAAGGCAGGGTGGTTTCGCTCTTATAATACACGTTTTCCACTGTTCCGCCCGTCACGGCCACAAGTGCCCGTGCTATTTCGTGACGCGCCACGTGCATGCCCACGCTATGAGCCTGCATGACGGCTGTCTTTCCATACACATCCACCACCAGTCCGGGCAAACAGTCTCCTTCGCCATGCACCAAACGATAGGTATCATTTTCCTTTTCATGTCCGGCCACTCCGATGGCGCATCGCAAGTCGTAAGCCACTCGCAGGCGGTCTTCCCAATAGGCTCCGTCCACCGCTTTGTCCTCGAAATCCAGCACCCTGACGGCAATGGAACCGATTTGCCAATGCCCCACGGCTATAAAATCGCCCTCGGACGTCAACACGCGTACCACCTCCCCTTCTTCAGGTTCTCCCTCTATATGATGGACGGCTCCGGAAAAAATCCAGGGATGAAAACGCTCCAGACTTTCTTCTTTTCCTTTTTTTAAATATAAGTTCTTATACATAGTCTTTACCCTCATTTATTTATGATTCCTGCACTACGGCAAGTTCATAGTCGTTATTTTCTTTCAATGTTTCCAGTTCCCGATACAACCGTATGCACGCCCAAGCATCAGTAGCCGCATACAGTTTCTGCCCCTCGGTCAGCACGTCCGCCTCCCAGTTGGTGAGACGCTGCCCTTTACTGATCTTCTGCCCGAAGATATTGGCATACAGCTTCTGCAGGCTCATGTCCTCGATACCAAAAGCACGGACATAATCCTGCAAATCCAGGAAGGCCCGAGGCTCGAACTCGCCACGCTTGTGGAGCGAGGCAAAGTCGTCGCGCAACGACAAACCTACTTTCAAGACATTTTCGTCCTGTAACAAACGTTTCACACTATCGGTCACTCCGATATAATTCAGTCGAAACAGGAAACATGTATCATCGGTAGAAACCTGTAACAAAGCCACTTTGTTCACACATCCCTTACGGAAGGAAGGGCGTGTTTCGGTATCTACTCCCAAAACGGCCGAAGCCAACAAATAATCTACCGCCCGAGACGCTTCCGCCTCCGTCTGAATCACAAAAATACGCCCCTCGAACAGGGCACGCGGCAAAGCCGCTATAAGTTTCTTGTCAAACTTACTATACAGTGTTTTCATCTTATTTTGGAAAGGTTAATCTACATCTAATTCCTCATCTTCATCGTCTTCCGGGCTGTACCTGACACGATGAAGGGCACGCATGGCATTCGCCAGCGTCTGCCCCCAATACAGCACGAACGCATTCCGCACTTCGGCCACAGCCTCGTACATGTTTTCCTCCAATCCGATACGGTAGGTCTCCACAAAATTCTTCAGCGCCTGATAAATATCCGCCAAATCCTCTGAAATTGTTTTTACGGCCGGCTCGTCGCTGAATTTCACTCCCTCATTGCAAAAATCCAGGTAATCGTCCCTCCCGTCCAATAAGGAAGAAAGCGTCAGACGGACAAATTCATAATCCTGCTCCGAAACGAAAGCTTCGGGAAGAAAGTCCTCCGCCCCCTCAATATCCTCCAACAAGGCAGCCTTCAAATAGAGTAAAGGCAAGAGTTTTAATACGGTATCCGTGAAATCCCGGCACTTCCTCCCTTCCGATTGTTCCAAATAGGCACAAAATTCGGCTGCCACGGTTACAAATTCCACAGTATTCCGAGAATATACTATCGTTTTCTTATCATTCACATTCATGGTGCTCTCTCATCATTTTCTAAAAACCGCAAAGCTACAAAAATTTGAGCGAAAAAATAGCAAAATTGATGATTTTCATTTACTTTTGTAGTTGTTTTCATACCGACAAGCCAAGATGAGTAAAAAAAATCCGACGATACAAACTACCAAATTAGGAAACAAAGTACAGAGAGGAAAAGGAAAAAAGCCCGAAAGAAAGACAGATACGGAAGGAAATGTGCTGAATGCCGGAGAAGAACCGGTGGGACATAAGGAAACCCTGCGCTTTTTTTTCGGACTGGTACTCTTAATCCTGGCTCTTTTCATGCTGTTGTCTTTCACCTCCCACCTGTTTACGGGCGCGGAAGACCAATGCCTGATAGAACAAGGAGCGATGGAAGGATTCCTGAATTATGCCGGAGCCGTGGGAGCCTACTGTGCCAATTATTGGATAAACCGCTGTTTCGGATTCTCGGCCTTCATACTTCCCGTATTTCTGATTATTGCAGCCATGAAACTTACCCGCGCCTATAAGGTCAGGCTGTGGAAGTGGTTTCTGAACTGTTCCATACTCATCATCTGGTTCTCCGTCACCTGTTCTTATTTTTTTCAACAAACATTTGAAAACTTAAATGACTGGAACTTCATCAACCCGGGCGGTGACCATGGCCTGTTCATCAGCAACTGGCTCAACCAACGTATCGGCAAGGTGGGAACATTCATGGCATTGCTTCTGACGGCCATCGCCTATTTGGCCTATTTAAGCAGTGAAACGATACAGTTGGTACGGAGAATATTAAACCCTGTGGACTATATCAAATCGAAACTTCCATCGAAAACAGCCACCAACGAGAACGAACCGACAGGAAATACTGCCATTCCTAAAACGACCGATGAAGCTGACGGCATCATAGAGGAAGACGAAGAAGAACATTTGGTTCAAACCATTGATTTCGACATGAATGTTCCTACCCGGGAAGAAGATAAAGAAAATACGGACGAAGAGGAAGAGGCTGACGTCGTAGACAAACGGGCTGAATCCCCTACCCTCCCTCCAAAATTGGACATCGTAGAAACAGAAAAAGAAGAACTTGCCGATGCAAGCGGCAAGGGTGCCTTGGAACCTTACGATCCGAAGTTGGACTTGGAAAATTACCATTACCCTACGCTCGAACTGTTGGACAAACGTAACGATGAAGATGCGCCCATCGACATGGAAGAGCAAAATAAAAACAAAGATCAAATCATTGAAGTGCTCCAGAACTTCGGCGTAGGCATCTCTTCCATAAAGGCCACAGTAGGACCAACCATCACGTTGTATGAAATCACTCCGGCAAAAGGCGTACGCATCTCGCGTATCAAAAACTTAGAGGATGACATCGCACTGAGCCTGAGCGCACTGGGCATCCGTATCATCGCCCCCATACCGGGCAAAGGAACTATCGGTATAGAAGTGCCGAACGCACGGCCTCGCATGGTGTCGATGGAAAGCATCCTGAACAGCCGGAAATTCCGCGAATCGGACTACGAACTGCCCATCGCATTAGGCAAGACCATCACAAACGAGGTCTTTATGGTGGATTTGGCCAAAATGCCTCACCTTTTGGTAGCCGGTGCCACCGGACAGGGTAAATCCGTCGGACTGAATGCCATCATTACTTCCTTATTATATAAGAAGCATCCGGCGGAACTGAAGTTCGTCATGGTAGACCCGAAAAAGGTGGAATTCAGCATCTACTCACCCATCGAGAACCACTTCCTGGCGAAAATTGCCGACGGAGACGACGAGCCTATCATTACGGACGTACAAAAGGTGGTGGCCACACTGAAAAGCCTATGCTGTGAAATGGACACGCGCTACGACTTGCTGAAAAAGGCCCGTGCCCGTAATATCAAAGAGTATAACGCCAAATTCAAAAACCGTCAGCTCAATCCGGAAAACGGGCATCGTTTCATGCCATACATCGTAGTCGTCATCGACGAGTTCGGAGATTTGATTATGACGGCCGGAAAAGAAATAGAACTGCCTATCGCCCGCATCGCACAATTGGCCCGGGCCGTGGGAATCCACATGATCATCGCTACCCAACGCCCGACCACCAATATCATTACGGGTACCATCAAGGCAAACTTCCCGGCACGCATGGCCTTTAAAGTAAGTGCCATGATCGACTCCCGTACGATTCTAGACCGCCCCGGAGCCAACCAACTTATCGGACGAGGCGACATGCTTTTCCTGAGCGGCAGCGAACCGGTACGGGTACAATGCGCTTTCGTCGATACACCGGAAGTGGAGCGAATCACGACCTATATCGCCAAACAACAAAGTTACCTCGGCCCGTTCGAACTACCCAAAGTGGAAATGGAAGGGGAAGAAAGTAACGCAGGTGCTGTAGACATGACCCATCTTGACCCACTGTTCGAAGAGGCCGCACGCCTTATCGTGGCTACTCAACAAGGTTCCACGTCCATGATACAACGTAAATTCGCCATCGGATACAACCGTGCGGGACGACTGATGGACCAACTGGAAAAAGCCGGTATCGTAGGAGCGGCACAAGGCAGCAAGCCCCGGGAAGTGCTGTGTATAGACGATACCGACTTGGAGATGAGACTGAACAATTTAAGATAACCTGATAAAGAAACTGAAAAGATGAAAAAGATATTATGGCCTGCGGCTTTGTGCCTTTCCCTTATCCCGGCAAAGGCGCAGCAAACGCCCGATGCACGAAAGATACTGGACGAAACAGCCTCCCTGTTTACGAGCAAAGGCGGTGTCAAAGCTACTTTTAAAGCTGACAATTTCACCGAAGGCAACCTACAAGGAAGTGCCACGGGCACGATGTGCATTCAAGGCAACAAATTCCAAATGACCACACCGGACATGATTACCTGGTACAACGGTGAAACGCAATGGAGTTACATGAAAGCCAACGAAGAAGTCAATGTAAGCGTACCGACTCCGGAAGAACAGCAAAGCATGAACCCCTACACGTTCGTCAACTTGTACAAAGAAGGATATAATTACCAACTCAAGGAAACGACCCTGCGCGGAAAAAGCTGTTATGAGATTACGCTGACCGCCCGCAACAAACAGAAAAGCCCGCACACGATCATCTTGGATATCAACAAAGATAACCATAGCCTGATGTGCATCCGTATGCAACAGCGTAAAAAAGGACAATGGACACGTATCTCCATCCAACAGCTCCATACCGGGCAATCGTTCGCAGCTACAGACTTCGAATTCAACCCGAAGGATTACCCGCAGGCTGAAATCATAGACCTGAGATAAGTCTGCTTATACATTAATTACATAACATACAAACCCAAAAAGATTATGGAACATATCCGTTGTTTGATTATCGGTTCCGGCCCTGCCGGATATACAGCGGCCATTTACGCAGGCCGCGCCAATCTCAATCCTGTATTGTACGAGGGTATACAGCCCGGCGGCCAGTTGACCACCACGACAGAAGTCGAAAATTTCCCGGGTTATCCCGAAGGCATAGCCGGGCCGGACCTGATGGAGGACTTACGCAAGCAGGCCGAACGCTTCGGAACGGACATCCGTAACGCCATTGCCATTAAAGCGGATCTAAGCGAACGTCCCTATAAAATCACATTCGATAACAACTGTACAGTGGAAACCGATGCGCTCATCATTGCCACCGGTGCCACCGCCAAATACTTGGGCCTGGATGATGAAAAGAAATATGCCGGTATGGGGGTCAGTGCCTGCGCCACCTGCGACGGGTTCTTTTACCGTAAAAAAACTGTAGCCGTAGTGGGCGGTGGAGATACGGCCTGCGAAGAAGCCACCTATTTGGCCGGACTGGCAGCCAAGGTTTATCTGCTCGTGCGCAAACCTTTCCTCCGCGCTTCCAAAATCATGCAGGAACGCGTACTGGAAAATCCTAAAATAGAGGTACTATTCGAACATAACGCAGAAGGCTTGTTCGGCGAAAACGGAGTGGAAGGCGTACACGTGGTAAAACGCAAAGGAGAAGCCGACGAGCAACATTACGACATTGCCATCGACGGGTTCTTTTTGGCTATCGGACATAAGCCCAACTCCGATATCTTCAAACCGTGGGTAAAGACCGACGAAACCGGCTATATCCTTACAGAGGGAGACTCTCCACGCACCGGTGTACCCGGTGTTTTTGCGGCCGGAGACGTAGCCGATCCACATTACCGGCAAGCCATCACGGCAGCCGGAAGCGGCTGCAAAGCGGCCATTGAGGCCGAACGCTATCTGGCAGAACACAAGTTATAAAAGGCAATACATATAAGTAGAAACAGTGCATTCTTCCATTTTTATACGGAGAAAAACGTTGAAAAGTTTGGCAGAATGCACTGTTATTCGTAACTTTGCAACCGATTTAGTCCAAAGAGGCTCAAAAAAGCGAGGCCACAATGGCATCCGCCTCATGGAAAAACCCGTTTAATCCATTAAAATGTACGTAATTGTAGAAATTAACGGTCAGCAGTTCAAGGCAGAAGAAGGCAAAAAGCTGTTTGTTCACCACATCCAGAACGCCGAGACCAACCAGACTGTTGAATTTGAGAAAGTGTTGTTGGTAGACAACAATGGTAACGTAACCGTAGGCGCTCCCACCGTAGAAGGTGCAAAAGTGGTTTGCGAAGTTGTATCTCCGTTGGTAAAGGGCGACAAGGTATTAGTGTTCCACAAGAAGAGAAGAAAAGGTTACCGTAAATTGAATGGCCATCGCCAACAGTTCACGGAATTGACCATCAAACAAGTTATTGCTTAATCCTTAAAAGTTAGAAGAAAATGGCACATAAAAAAGGTGTGGGTAGTTCTAAGAACGGCCGTGAATCGGAATCAAAAAGATTAGGCGTAAAGATTTTCGGTGGACAGAAGTGTGTAGCCGGTAACATCATTGTTCGCCAACGCGGCACAGTTCACTATCCCGGTACAAACGTAGGTATGGGTAAGGATCATACTCTTTACGCATTGGTAGACGGCGTAGTCACTTTCAAGAAAGGTGCTTACAAAGGTCGTCAAGACAGAAGCGTTGTTTCTGTAGAAGTTAAAGCTGAAGCATAATAACGAGTTATTGCAAACAGCATAAATAAAAGCCATTCTGAAAAGAATGGCTTTTATTTTGCCCTTTGTACAAAAGTCTGTCTCAACCGACCGACCTTGTCACCAGTACTTTGTCGATGCGCGCTCCGTCCATATCCATAATCTCAAATACGAAACTATTCCATTCCAACTTCTCTCCACTACGCGGAATACGCTGCAAACGGTCAAGTATCAGACCGGCCAACGTATGATAGCCGGAAGCTTCATACAAATCACCGCAGTCGAAGTAACACAACAGGTCGTATAAAGAACATTGGCCATCTACCAACCAACCTCCGTTGTCTGCACGTTTGATAATTTCCGGCTCATCTTCTTCATTATCCATACTTCCCACAAGTCCTTCAAATATATCCTTCAAAGTAACCAACCCCACAAAGTCACCGAACTCATCGCAAATCAATGCTCGGCTGATTTTTTTCAGCTTCATTTGCTCCAGAACTTTATAGATGCTCATTCCCTCATGGAAATATACAGCCTCCCGTGCCAAATCACCGACTTTGAAGTCTTCTTCACTTAACTTCATCACCAAATCCTTCAGCCAAATCATTCCCTTCACATGATCCAAATCACCGTCTGCCACCGGATAAGATTCATATAAATCCCGTTTCAGCACCTCCTGTACCTCCCGGGCCGACATTGCTGTATCCAACCATACCACGTCGCTTTTATGCGTCATGATAGAACCAATCTTCAAATCTCCCAACATGAAAACGCGTTGCATGATGTTCTGTTCCACGGGTTCTACAGCCCCTTCTTCCGCCCCTTCCTTAATGATAGATTTGATTTCTTCCTCGGTCACTTTTCCGTCATCTCCCTTTATTCCCAACAGATTAAAGATGAGTTCCGTACTCTTGGAAAGCAACCAAACGAAAGGAGAGGCTATCATCGCCAACACATTCATAGGTCGTGCCATCAACTTGGCCACGGCTTCCGCCACGCTCAAGCCGATACGCTTCGGGACCAACTCACCGAAAATAATCGTGAGGTAAGTCACCACCACCACAATCGTACCTTGCGCCAATACGGCAGCATAGGCAGAAGAGACACCACATGAAAGCATAAAATCCGTCAAGTCCGTAGCTATCTTATTACCGGAATAAATACCGGTCAAAATGCCAATCAGCGTAATGCCAATCTGTACGGTAGACAAAAATCTGTCGGGATTGCCAGACAGGTCCAAAGCTTTCTTTGCCGCCTTGCTCCCCTTCTTCGCATCCGTGGACAGACGAGACTTCCGCGCTGAAATCATGGCCACTTCCGACATCGAAAATACTCCGTTCAACAAAATCAATCCGATAATAATTAAAATCTCACTCATCCTACTTTTTCCGTCTATAATCTATAATTATTTATTTCTTTCAACAGTCCCATAAAAATGGAATTCGGCATTCTTAGAATGTCATGGCTATCACTTGAATAAACAAGATAAGAAAAACCATTGCAATGGGATAGACCGTAGCATATGCCACACCGGGAATGTTACTGTCCACCATAGAATCTGCTGCAGCCAGTCCCGGTGTACTCGTCATCCCTCCGGTAATCGTTCCTAAGAGATCTAACACCGAAACCTTAAAAATCAAACGCCCCACCAAAACCGATATCAGCATGGGTACTATCGTAATAGCCGCTCCCACTCCGAACAGCACCCAACCGCTGCTCTGAAATGTCGCCACCAAAGTCTTCCCGGCCGAGGTTCCCACTTCCGCCAAAAACAGAAGTAGCCCTAACTGCCGGAGCAAATGATTGGAAGGTCCTGACATGGACCATAATATGGGGCCGGTCTTTCCTATCGCACTCAACACCAAAGCCACGATAAGCACTCCTCCTGTCAACCCGGGAGAAAAAGACATTCCGTCACCGAACGATATATTCAGCTTACCGAACAATACGCCCAATACGATTCCCATGGCAATGGGGAAAAAATCGGTATCGGACAACAATTTGGCATTATTGCCCAACATGCAAGCCAAACCACTCAATCCGTCTTTTTCGCCCACCACCATCAGTTTGTCTCCGAACTTCAGGGCCAAATCGGGTGAAGGGGAAAGGTCTATACCGCTCCGCCTTACCCGCGTCACAGTACAGCCGAAGTTCTGGTGCAAATTCAAGTCCCCCAGTTGCTTGTTAATCATATTCTTGTTGGTCAACAGCAAAGACTGGATATCCTGACTCTCTACCAACGGCAATTCGCCTTCCTTACGTTCGCCCAATAATACACCTAATTGAGAAAGGGCATCTTCGCTCCCCACGGCCTGCACCCAATCTTCGGCATGCAAAGGCGTATGCCCCATCGGGATTAGAATTTCTCCACCTGATTTGACACGCGACACCACGGCACCCGTCATGCGCCCTACATTCAGCTGCGCCAAGGTATGTCCGAACACCTGAGGATTAGCCACCTTGAAAATACAAGTCTGCAACTCCGGATACTTGCTCCGCCGTTCTGCTTCCAACCTACGGGCCTCCTGCTCAAGGTCCACACGCAACATCTTCGGCAACAGTTTGACAAAAAGTATCACCCCGATGACTCCGAACGGATAGGCAATACCGTATGCAATAGAAGCCAAAGGAGAGTTCGTACTGTCGATGGCCACAGCAAGCCCCGGCGTACTGGTCAACGCACCGGCTATCAACCCTACCACACTGGGAGTATCGATACCCAAAGCATATTTCAATCCTACGGCGGTCAACGAAGCCGAAGCCACTATCAACATAGTAATCAGAATCAACGTCTTGCCCTTCGTGCAAAAAGAATCAAAGAACCCCGGGCCCGCCTGAATACCTATGGTAAAGATGAACAACACCAATCCGAAGTTGCCTAATTCCTTAGGAATAGAAACCCCGAAATGCCCGAAGAGCAAAGCAATGAAAATAACAGCCGAAACATCAAGGGAAACTCCGCGAATTTTAACACGCCCCAACATAAAGCCCAAGGCCACAATAAGAAACAAGGCAAAATAAGAAGAATTCAATAGTTCTGTCCACATAGAATTATAATCATGAATGCGCTTTGCAAAGATAGGGATAAAAACGAAAGTCCTCCAAAAGTTTCATTAAAAACTTTCAGAGGACTTTATTATTATATGATGCCGCCCGAAAGCGACTTTCATCCATTACTCATTCATCGTCAGTGCTGCCCGGCTATTACCAACCTCTTCCACGGCCTTCACAGTCACCGCTACGTAGTCGGAAGATGTCTTGAACTTAGGCATGTCCGGAGCTACGACCGTAATCACCATGTCATCTTCTCCATTCTCATCGGCAAAGACCTGGTTGGTCGGATTAACACCATAATAGTACACGCCCTTCTTGGCATCGAATTTGGATTCGCCCGGCTGCAACGCATTACCGAAACTGAGTCTCAACACGCCGTCCTTCACGCTGCAACGCACGGCTCTTGCTATCACGGAATCCTTAGCCTCCACACTGAAGCCATAGTTTTCCCCCTTCACGAAACGTACACGAGCCGGAACGCTGACACGAGCCTCGTTGAACGCCACTGTCACCACTTCACTTGCATTTACGGCTGCCACCATCATCATGGCGCTAACCATTGTCATTAACTTCTTCATAATTTCAATCTTTTTACCTTTAATATATACTTGGCCTCCATGGCCTCTCCTAAAAACAATACAAAGGTACGGAGGTTTCCTCCCGAATGCAAGCAAAAAGACCTCTTTTAACACGCTCGGAGAAATAATATTGACCTATATCAAGAAATCCCGTTCATTCGTTTGTCTTTTATGTCAAAACAGTTACAATATGTTAGCAAACGGAGCTACCAGGCGTTTCTTACCATATCACTTTTCTCGTCCTACGACGGTTCTTTTCGCCTTTTGACAAAGAAATAAGGAGTTTTTCAGGCTTTTCTTGCGCTCCCTACCTTTTTTTTAATTAATTTTGCAAGTTCAGGAAAATAGGATTATAAAACAAATAACAGTATGCTTACATTAAAACTCATCAACGAACGGACCGAATGGGTCATCAAAGGTCTGGAGAAAAAACATTTCCCCGGAGCCAAAGAAGCTATTGACAACGTGTTGGCCACCGACAAGAAACGCCGGGAGGCACAAACCCAGTTGGATATCAATTTGTCGGAAAGCAAGAAACTGGCCGCACAAATCGGCGCGTTGATGAAACAAGGCAAGAAAGAAGAGGCTGAATCCATCAAGACAGAAGTGGCACGGCTCAAAGATACCAACAAGGCATTGCAGGAAGCCATGGAGCAGGCACAGGAAGAGCTCACGGCGCAACTCTGCGCCATTCCCAACATCCCGTACGACATCGTGCCCGAAGGTAGCGGCGCGGAAGACAACGTGGTGGTGAAAATGGGCGGAATGGAAACGGAACTGCCCAAAGACGCGCTCCCACATTGGGAACTGGCCAAGAAGTATAACCTGATTGATTTCGACCTCGGCGTGAAAATCACCGGGGCGGGCTTCCCCGTATATCGCGGCAAAGGCGCACGGCTCCAACGTGCCCTCATCAACTTCTTTCTCGACGAGGCGCGTAAATCGGGCTATGAGGAAATCATGCCTCCCACAGTGGTCAACGAGGCTTCCGGTTACGGCACCGGACAGTTGCCCGACAAGGAAGGGCAGATGTACCACTGCAACCTCGACAACTTCTATCTCATCCCCACCGCCGAAGTACCCGTGACGAACATCTACCGCGATGTCATCCTCGACGAAAAGGACCTGCCCGTCAAGAATTGCGCCTACACGCAATGCTTCCGCCGTGAAGCCGGTTCCTACGGTAAGGATGTGCGCGGCCTGAACCGCCTGCATGAATTCTCGAAAGTGGAAATCGTGCGCATCGACAAGCCTGAGCACTCGGAACAGTCACATCAGGAAATGTTGGCCCATGTGGAAGGCCTGTTGCAAAAACTGGAACTCCCCTACCGCATCCTGCGCCTTTGCGGAGGCGACATGAGCTTCACGTCTTCCATCTGTTACGATTTCGAAGTCTATTCCGAAGCCCAAAAACGTTGGTTGGAGGTCAGCTCCGTGTCCAACTTCGACACTTACCAAGCCAACCGGCTGAAATGCCGTTATCGTCGTGCGGAAGACAAAAAAACGGAATTATGCCACACACTCAACGGATCGGCGTTGGCCTTGCCGCGCATCGTGGCCGCCATCATGGAGAACAACCAGACACCCGAAGGCATCCGCGTGCCGAAATGCCTCGTGCCCTACTGCGGCTTTGAAATGTTGGACAGGCAACCGTGCTGAGCCATACCTATTATTATAAATCCAAACGAATAGAGTTATGAACAGAATCATATCCAAGACCCGCTTCTCCGAAAAAGTCTTCAAGTTCGAGATAGAAGCCCCGCTGATTGCCAAAGCCCGGAAAGCCGGCCATTTCGTCATCGTCCGCGTGGGCGAAAAAGGGGAACGCATGCCGCTGACCATAGCCGGTGCCGATCCGGCCAAAGGTACCATTACCTTGGTGGTACAAGAAGTAGGACTTTCCTCCACCCGTCTGTGCCACCTGAATGAGGGGGACTATATCACCGACGTGGTCGGTCCGTTGGGCAAAGCCACTCATATCGAGAAATTCGGCACGGTGGTATGTGCAGGAGGAGGAGTAGGCGTAGCCCCCATGCTTCCCATCATCGAAGCCCTGAAGGCAGCAGGCAACCGCGTGATTTCCGTGTTGGCCGGACGAAGCAAAGAACTGATTATCCTGGAAGACGAAGTACGCAAGAGCTCTGACGAGGTCATCATCATGACCGATGACGGCAGCTATGGCCGCAAAGGATTGGTGACCGAAGGCATAGAAAGCGTCATCCAACGTGAAAAGGTGGACAAATGTTTCGCCATCGGCCCGGCGGTCATGATGAAATTCTGCTGCCTGCTCACTAAGAAATACGGTATCCCGACTGACGTGTCGCTAAATACCATCATGGTAGACGGCACGGGCATGTGCGGCGCCTGCCGCATCTCCGTGGGCGGAAAGACACGCTTTGTCTGCGTGGACGGCCCCGAATTCGACGGCCATCAGGTCGATTTCGACGAGATGCTCAAGCGTATGGGTGCCTTTAAAAAGGAAGAGACGGAAGAGATGCAACGGTTTTCACAAGCATCCGGAAGCACGCCCGAAAGTACGGACTGCCAAGCAGAAAAAGCCTGTGCGGCCGATGCTTCCCAAATGGATACCACGACTTCGCTCAGCGAGCTGACCGACCGTAATGCACCGTGGCGGCAAGAAATCCGGAAGGCCATGAAGCCGAAAGAACGCACGGCCATCTCGCGTGTCGTCATGCCGGAACTCGATCCCGTGTACCGCGCTACCACGCGCACGGAAGAAGTGAATATCGGCCTCAGTGCCGAGCAGGCCATGATCGAGGCCCGACGCTGTCTGGACTGCGCCAACCCGACATGTATGCAAGGATGCCCGGTAAGCATCAACATTCCGTCGTTCATCAAGAACATCGAACGGGGCGAATTCCTCAACGCCGCCCGCGTGTTGAAGAGTACTTCCGCGCTCCCGGCTGTCTGCGGACGTGTTTGTCCGCAAGAAAAACAATGCGAAAGCCAGTGCATCCACCTGAAGATGAACGAACCGGCCGTGGCCATCGGTTATCTGGAACGCTTCGCTGCCGACTTCGAGCGTGAGAGCGGCATGATGTCCGTCCCCGAATGTGCTCCGGCCAACGGTATCAAGGTGGCCGTCATCGGTTCGGGACCTGCCGGACTTTCATTCGCCGGCGACATGGCCAAATACGGGTATGACGTGACGGTGTTCGAAGCCTTGCATGAAATCGGCGGCGTACTGAAATACGGTATTCCTGAGTTCCGCTTGCCCAACAAGATTGTGGACGTGGAGATTCAGAATCTGGAAAAAATCGGTGTGAAGTTCGAAAAGGACTGTCTCGTAGGCAAAACCATCAGCGTACAGGAATTGGAAAACGAGGGCTTCAAAGGCATCTTCGTAGGTTCCGGCGCAGGACTGCCTAACTTCATGGGCATTCCGGGCGAGAACAGCATCAACATCATGTCGAGCAACGAATACCTGACGCGCGTCAACCTTATGGACGCCTCCAACCCGGATACGGACACTCCCATCCATTTGGCCAAGAACGTCATGGTAGTGGGCGGTGGCAACACAGCCATGGACTCTTGCCGTACGGCCAAACGCCTGGGTGCGGAACGGGTGATGATTGTCTACCGCCGTTCGGAAGCCGAGATGCCGGCCCGCCTCGAAGAAGTGAAGCACGCCAAAGAAGAGGGTATCGAGTTCCTCACCCTGCACAACCCGTTGGAATACATAGCCGACGAAAAGGGCGCGGTGAAGCAGGTGGTCTTGCAAAAGATGCAACTGGGCGAACCGGATGCTAGCGGACGTCGCAGTCCGGAACCGATACCGGGCGCCACGGAAACGTTGGACATCGACATGGCCATCGTAGCCGTGGGCGTATCCCCCAACCCGATTGTCCCCACTTCCATCCAAGGTTTGGAGTTGGGACGCAAGAATACCATAGTGGTGAACGAGGGCATGCAGACCAACATTCCCTGCATCTTTGCCGGAGGTGATATCGTGCGCGGCGGTGCCACCGTCATCCTCGCCATGGGCGACGGTCGTCATGCAGCCAGCAGCATGCATGAGTATTTGCAGAAATAACCTGCATCACATACATCAGCCCGTATGGACCGTGTGGTTCATACGGGCTGATTCGTTAGCGTACCGTACACAACGCCATCCTTCCCCATTTTGGCATTACAAACCCAGTTCCCGCCTCAACCATTCCTCCATCACCGGATCCGGAATGACAACCTGACGTTTTTCCATCTCGATAAGTTCTTTCTTCAATAATGCCCGTTTTACGATGCTCACATTGGCCGACGAGCCCAATTTGTACTTCTGCAAAACGGCACGCGTAGTGAATTCCCTGTGCACACCCTCCAGTACGGCCCGCAAAAAATTCATCTGATATGCAGTGAGGCTCTCTGTCTGCTTTTCGAACAGCGGCGTATTCTGGTCGATGATATCCTGATATGCCCCCTCGAAATCCTGTTCCGTGGCCGTCTCGTCTGTATGAATCCACACCAACCACGCCAACTGCTGCACATACGAAGAATGGTTGTCTACGGCCCGGCATATCTTCCCGGCCAACTCGGCGGAAATATGTTTGCCCGTAGCCTCAAAGCGTCCGCAAATGTAATCGACCCAATCCTCCGTCCCGATCTTGGGCAAATATACCGTATCGCCGAACTTGTAAAAAGGAAGGCTCTTTTTCTCAAAAAGTTCATTCATAAGATGCTTCTTGCTGCCAAACAGGCAATACGACACCGATTTCTGTAATTGCCAAACCGAACGCAAGCGTTTCTGAAAAGCCTTTGAATCTTTAAACTCGGCTATCTGTTGAAACTCGTCGATGCACACGACTATATCGATACCTTTTTTTTGCGCAATCTTTTCCGGAAGTTGCAGGATATCGTCCACATCGTCTGCCTTGGGATTGAGTTCCAACGAGATGGAAAAATCCGTCATAGGCTCCGTGCCCAACGAAATCTTGGGGCTGATCCGCAAAAGGAACAACCGGGCATTTTCCATCCACTCCTCCAGTTTGGAAGAAGTCTGTTTGAGCACAGCCGACGCGAAAGCATCGTAAAATTCCCGTTCGCTACGACAAGAAAAAATATCCAAATAGACTACTTTCAACGTATCAGACTGAGCCAAACGGCACACTTTACGGACCAAAGATGTCTTCCCCCAACGGCGCGGAGAAATCAACACCGTATTCACACCATGCCGGAAGTTGGACAACAAACGAGCTGTTTCCTTCTTGCGGTCGGTAAAATTGTCACCCGAAGTGGCCACACCAAAAACAAATGGCTTATTTTCCATAATCATCCTCTGTTTAACCCATCGCGAAGATAATGATTTTCCCGTTTAGTAACAACTTTATTACTAACAACCTTATTACAAATTGCACAACCGGCAGCTTCAACCTCCTTTTTTCCGCCCACGCGGCACAAGCAGCCCTATATTTTCGTAACTTTGCGCCCGGAAAAAAAGAAACGTAAAATGAACGCAGTCTACACCATCTTGCTGCTCATCAGCAGCAACATTTTCATGACGTTGGCCTGGTACGGCCATCTGAAGTTGCAGCAAACGGGCGTATCGTCCCATTGGCCGCTTATCGGTGTCATCCTTTTCTCGTGGATGATTGCCTTCGCGGAATACTGTTGCCAAGTACCGGCCAACCGACTTGGCTTTGAAGGTAACGGTGGCCCTTTCAACCTGATGCAACTTAAAGTGATTCAGGAAGTCATCTCGCTCATCGTCTTCACGGTCATCGCCACCGTGATGTTCCAAGGGCAAACCCTGCACTGGAACCATCTGGCCGCCTTCTTCTGCCTTGTGCTGGCCGTATATTTCGTATTTCTTTAACCACAAGCCCCCGTAAAAGCATGCAACTCACGGAAGCACAACTCTTGGAACGCCGTATCTGGCGGCATTTCAGTAAAGGACTGACCCAATACCATTTGCTAGACGACGACGACCACATCCTGCTCGGTTTGTCCGGTGGCAAAGACTCGCTCGCCCTGCTCGACTTCATGGCACGCCGCGCCCGCATCCACCGGCCGAAACTCACCCTCACAGCCCTGCACGTACGCATGACGAACATTGCCTACGAAAGCGACACGGCCTACCTAGAGGACTTCGCTGCCGCACGCGGCGTACGCCTTATCGTGCGCGAGACCTCGTTCGACCCAAGCACCGACACGCGCAAAAGCCCCTGCTTCCTTTGCTCTTGGAACCGCCGGAAGATGCTCTTCACCGTGGCGCAGGAACTGAGTTGCCACAAGATTGCGTTGGGCCACCATCAGGATGACATACTGCACACGCTGCTGCTCAACCTTTCTTTCCAAGGCCAGTTCGGCACGATGCCCGTACGGTTGCAAATGCGCAAGTTCCCCATGACCATCATCCGCCCGCTGTGCATGGTGCAGGAAAAAGACCTCGCAGCATGGGCGGAACTGCAAGGCTACCGCAAGCAAAAGAAGCTCTGCCCCTACGAGACCGATTCACATCGCTCTGACATCAAACAAATATTCGGACAAATAGAACAACTGAACCCGGAGGCCCGTTACTCAATGTGGAACGCTATGGAGCAAGAAGGCAAGCTCATGGAATAAATCACTGACATACAATATGATAAACAGCCATCCCCGACTAACCGGAGATGGCTGTTTCATTCTGCGCCAAATGATTTTTCAATCTCCTGAGATTGATTTTCCGTTCTGCGCCAAACGATTTTCAAATCTAAGGAGAACGATTTTCCATCCCGTTTTCCACCTCATCCCACCCTGCGTTTTCCGCAAAAGCCATCATCGAAAAACAGGACAAATCCTCCACGTCAACGCTGTTCCACCATACGGATGGTACCGTCTGCATTGTGGTAGAGCCGGTCCACACAAACGGAACGCAACCATGGGTCTCCGGATAGCGCACTATTGTGGTAAAAAGCAAACCACTGGCCTTTGTACTGCACGATGGAACCATGGTTGGTAACCCCCGTTTCCGGACGGGTGGGCTGCATGTAAATGCCAATATGTTTCCACGGCCCGAGCGGATGGTCACTGATGGCGTAACGCATGCGGTTATATCCGGGCACGCCCTCCTGACCCGGTTCATGGTTGTCGGAATAGGAAAGGTAATACTTGCCATTGTATTTGTGAATCCACGCAGCCTCGTGAAAATCCACCAACCCTTCCATGGTCTGCATCGCGCCGTCCAGTTCCATCATGTTATCCTTCAGCCGTCCGCCCTTGCACGTGCCGCCTCCACCGTTATAGATGTAAGCCTGTCCGTCGTCGTCCACAAACACGCAAGGGTCGATGAGAGGATCCATCCCCTCAATGTACCCCTGCACGGTGAAGTTGGCAGCCGGTTCTTTGCTCGTGGCCACCCCTATTTTCCAACTCCAATGCCAGTCCGTCTCACTCGGATGGGGAAAATAGAAATAATACGTGCCGTCTTTGTAAGCACAATCCGGAGCCCACATGAAACCGCCCTCCTTGCGTCCCCAAGGCACCTGCGAGGCGCGGAGGATTTCTCCATGGTCTGTCCAATGTACCATATCATCAGTGGAAAACACATGATACTGGTCCATCAGGTCGCAACCGCGAGCCGGTGCGATGTCATGGGAGGCATACACATACAAGCGTCCGTCGGCCCAGACATGGGCTGAGGGGTCGGCTGTGTACATATGGCGGATAAACGGATTCGGTGCCAGGCTGTCTATCGTCTCTTTTCCTTTCCCGGTTCCACTTGTGACGGCGGAATGGCGTTGCGCCACGCACGCCGTCAACAAAAGGGCACATACGCCCCATATACTCTTTTTCATACATTCATCTTTGATTACAGTAAAACTTTCTTTCTCAAAAAGCCGCCGGACTTCACAAGTTTCCATGTCACTTGCGCCGCTCTACCATTCGGATGGTGCCATCGGGATTGTAATACAAACGATCCACGCAGACGGAACGCAGCGCGGGATTGCCGGACAAGGCTATCGAATGGTAGAAGGCAAACCATTCGCCCTTGTATTCCACGATGGAACCATGGTTGGTGAAACAGTCCGAACCACCCATGTAAATGCCCATGTACTTCCACGGCCCGAGCGGGTGGTCGCTCACGGCATAGCGCATGCGGTTGTACCCCTCCACGCCTTCTTGTCCGGGATTGTGATTGTCGGAATACGAAAGATAATACTTCCCGTTGTATTTGTGCACCCATGTAGCCTCGTGGAAATCCACCAGCCCCTCCATGGTCTGCATCGTGCCGTCTATCTCCATCATGTTGTCCTTCAGCCGGCCGCCCTTGCACGTGCCGCCCCCGCCTTGGTACAGGTAGGCCTGCCCGTCGTCGTCCACAAACACGCAGGGGTCGATAATCGGATCCAATCCCTCGATATAGCCCTGCACGGTGAAGTTGGCAGCCGGTTCCTTGCTCGTGGCCACCCCGATTTTCCAACTGTCATTGGTGTACGTTCCGCTGGGATGGGGAAAATAGAAATAATACGTGCCGTCCTTGTAGGCACAGTCCGGTGCCCACATGAAGCCACCCTCCTTGCGTCCCCAAGGCACTTGCGAGGCGCGGAGAATCTCGCCGTGGTCGGTCCAGTGCACCATGTCGTCGGTGGAAAACACATGATACTGGTCCATCAGGTCGCAACCGCGCGGCGGGTCGATGTCATGGGAGGCATAGACATACAAACGTCCGTCGGCCCAGACGTGGGCTGAAGGGTCGGCCGTATAGATATGCCGGATGAAAGGATTGGGGGCGAGGCTGTCGATTTGCACAGTCTCCTTTTGTTCCCGGTCTTTGCTGTCGTCCGATGCGGAGCGGGAGGCGGTACAGCCTGCCCACAGCAAAGCGCATACTGCATAAACGCATTTCTTCATAAATGTGGTTTGTTAGGTTGTTAAAACAAAAATCTTATCCTGCTTTTACCCCAAGCAAGGATGCCCGTTACGAATTTTTCAAAACAAAATTATCGAAACAAGGCTGCCCGGCCAAGTTTCCGCAAGGATTTATGGCATCCCTTGCCGTAAATTGACGCATTATTGCTATTTTTGCAATCAAACGTACACTTCCGCGCGCTACGACATGAACGACTTTGCCGCCATAGACTTTGAAACCGCCAACGGGCAACGCTCCAGCATTTGCAGCGTAGGCCTCGTGGTGGTCCGCGATGGGGAAATAACCATCCGGCATTACCGTCTGGTACGCCCCTATCCCAATTACTATAATTACTGGAACACGCAGGTTCATGGGATGTCCTTTCAGGATACGGCCCATGCCGCCCCTTTCCCGGAGGTGTGGTGCGAAATCATACCCTTGATTGAAGGTTTGCCCTTAGTGGCCCACAACCGTCCGTTTGACGAAGGATGCCTGAAAGCCGCCTTCCAAGCCTACGGCATGGAATACCCCGGTTACTCGTTCCATTGCACCCTCCGCGCTTCCCGTCTCGCATTCGGCCGGGACTTGCCCAACCATCAACTGCAAACAGTAGCCCTCCGCTGCGGATACGACCTGACACAGCACCATCATGCCTTGGCCGATGCGGAAGCGTGCGCCCGGATTGCCCTGAAAATCCTGTGATGGCCGCCCCGGTTGTTGCACAAAAAAGACCGTCCCTACACAGAAAGCATCCGTACAGGGACAGTCCCGGAAAATGAAAAACAGTTATATCTTATCACGATTCCGGCCGGAGCACTTCCACCGGCTTCTCGTTCATGCAACGACGCACCTGTCCGTAAACGATGAGCGACACCACCACGCATATACCGCATACGATAGCCGCCATCAGTCCTATACCCGGCGTTTCGCCATAGTGGAAATATTCCATCCATTTGTGCATGAGCAATGCCGCCGGGAAGTAGGCCAACACGCCACCCGCCACGACATAAAGCAAATAAGACCGGAGTTGGGGCCGGAAAACATCCCGGAAACCCGCGCCCATCACCCGGCGGATGGCCATACTCCGCCGCCGCAGGCGCAAGGAGTAGAGCAGCATGGAGAACACACCGGAGAACGTTATCAGTACGCTGAACACCGTCAACGCGCTCAGAAGATTGGCGTAATACGTTTCCTCTTTGTAATTTCCCGATATGTATTCGTCCAATGACGACAGCATGATTTTCTCTTCCGGCACGTCAAAACGTCGCAACACGCGGCGGACGGCGGCTTCGGCTTCTGCGCGCTTACCCTCTTCATACTTGATATATACGGCATCATGCTCAAAGAAGTCACATTGATGATTCTCCGGAACACCTACCAACATCATCTCTTCTTCTCCTTTATGGAAATCCGACAAACGGATGCCCACTTCGCCCACAATATTCAATGCCTGATGCTCGTAATGCGTATTATAGTCTGTTTTTAACAAGATGCACTGCTCATTACCCGTCATTTTACCGGTGTACAACCGTGCCTTGCGCACATCCTTCACGTTGAACGCCTGCATAGCAGAGCCATTGAACAGGACTTGCAGTTTACCGGCCTGCTCAGCCTTTTGGGAGAACGTAGCACCATTCTTGGACTTGATTCCGAAAAACTCCATGGCACGGAAAGGAATCTCCGCATATCTCACACCCTTATCCCCACTTTCATAACTTTCCTTTCCTTCAGCCAGTTCTTCTTCCGTCCACACCGAAATATAGTGCAACGACACCGGATTGAAAATATCACCGGGCATGGCTATTGCATCCGTAATACCCGAACTGGATTCTTTACGGAACTCTTGGGGCAAACTTTTAAATATAGACATATAGTTGTACACCTCATCCTGTCCCTGCAAAGTCAGCCACCCTGTGTACAACCGCAAGATGTTATTGCGCTCGAAGCCCAAATCGGAATGAATCATCCCGGAAATCTGGCGTTGCATCCCCAACGAAAGGAAAAGCAGCAACGCACTCGCGAAACATTGCACCACGAGCATCCACGCGTGTGTCCGCTGTCCCTGAGACTGACCGCAGAAAGACAAGCGATAAGTATTCTGCATCTTCCACACCGGATACCCCATCCCTACGAGGCAAAGCAACATCACGAATCCCGACACCACCGCAAGGCAACGGCCTATCTGCCCTGCATCGCCCAACACATAACCCTCATACCTCAACCACTCTTCGCCCATCGCTGCCAACAACAGCCCGAGGAACACCACCGGTAACATCTCAGTAAGCATCCATTTGGCATTCTGCGCATCCGAGGCACCCAAGCTCCGCCGCAAAGCATACTCACGGATTCGTCCTAAAAATATAGACGTGTAAACCGCCAACAAATTCACTACGGCACTCAACACCAATAGCAAAGACACCGCTACAAACGCCAGTTGGTAAAAGTAAGCCCGGACAAAACCGGAGCCGTCTCCCATCTTGTGAAACATACGTAAAGGGGTCAGCACCAGTTTTCCCATGGGATAACTATCTTTTATATCCACGCGTGAAAGTTCGCTTTCCGTCCGCTCCGGACGGGATGTGCGGACCATAATCCTGAAATTTTCATGAACCGCACTATTCCTCTCATAATCCTCCACCCACAACGGGCTGATAAAGTCATAATGCAAATTGCTCTTTCCCCGGCAGTCCTCCACCACGGCTCCCACTGTATAAAGCAACTGCCGCCACTTCTGTATGTGGCATACACTCTCGCCACACACATCTATACGCCCGAACAACTTGCGGGCCATAGTTTCGGTCAAGACAATCCGGTTATCCGCAGCCGCCACTTCTTCGAGCGAACCGGAAAGGACACGGCATCCCAACAAGGCTACCATCTCCGTAGATGCAGACAGCTCTTGCGCATAAAAAACCGTCTCGGGACGATCCGGCAGGTAAACACGTTCCCGCCCTCCTTGGTAACGGTACATGCCAACCATAGCTTCCTCCCCCAACACACTGCTTACCCTGTCACCCCAACGATACAACAGGGATTCGGTATGCTCCAAAGAATCTTCCCGTTCCACCACATACAAATCCTTATATCCCGGCCGGAAACTGTCATAATGCGTCTCCGTCCACAGCCAGTTCACGCTGAACGTCAGACACACGATGCTCACCGCCAAACTGACCACTGAGACCACGGCCTGCCACCCTTGGTGGCGCAGGCCGCGAAGAGCCTGTTTGAAATTCTGAATCCATAAACCCATGACAATCCTCCGCCTCTAAAGGTTCTGCAATCCGGCCTCTTCCTCACCCAGCACATGCCCGTCGAACAGATGGATGATACGGTCGGCATACCCTGCATCGTGCTGTGAATGGGTCACCATGACGATGGTCGTCCCCTCGCGGTGCAGTTCGCTGAGCAAGCCCATCACCTCTTTGCCGTTCTTGGAATCCAAGTTTCCCGTCGGCTCGTCGGCCAAAATCAACTTCGGACGGGTCACGATGGCACGGGCGATGGCTGTGCGCTGCTGCTGTCCTCCGGAAATCTGGCGCGGATAATGGCGTGAACGGTGCATGATGTCCATACGGGCCATGGCCTCCTCTACCCTGCGTTGGCGTTCCTGCTTCGGCACACCCATGTAGAGCAACGGCAAGGCGATGTTCTCCTGTACCGTCAGCTCGTCGATGAGGTTGAAACTCTGGAACACGAACCCCAACATGCCTTTGCGCAATTCGTTCCGTTTCGACTCGCTACAAGAGGACACGTCTTTCCCGTCGAGCAGATATTGCCCTGAAGACGGGCTGTCCAACAGGCCGAGAATGTGGAGCAACGTGGACTTGCCGCAACCCGAAGGCCCCATGACGGCCACAAACTCTCCCTGCCCTATTTCGATATTCACTTTGTCCAAAGCCCAAGTTTCCACTTCGTCTGTCTTGAACACTTTCGTCAATTCATTCACTTGAATCATCGTTTCCATACATTATTCTCATTTATAAGTTAATATTCATGTTTAGGATTCCGGCCGGAGCACTTCCACCGGCTTGTCGTTCATGCAACGGCGCACCTGTCCGTAGACGATGAGCGACACCACCACGCACATACCGCACACGATGACCGCCATCAGTCCCGCGCCCGGCGTTTCGCCGTAGTGGAAATATTCCATCCATTTGTGCATGAGCAACGCCGCCGGGAAGTAGGCCAACACGCCGCCCGCCACGACATAAAGCAAATAAGACCGGAGCTGGGGTCGGAAAACATCCCGGAAACCCGCGCCCATCACCCGGCGGATGGCCATACTCCGCCGCCGCAGGCGCAAGGAGTAGAGCAGCATGGAGAACACACCGGAGAACGTTATCAGTACGCTGAACACCGTCAACGCACTCAAAAGATTGGCGTAATACGTTTCCTCTTCGTAATTTTCTGATATGTATTCGTCTAATGACGACAACATGATTTTCTCTTCCGGCACGTCAAAACGGCTTAACACACGACGGACGGCAGCCTCGGCTTCTTTGCGCTTCCCTTCTTCATACTTGATATATACAGCATCGTGCTCCTTAAAACGGCAGAGGTGGTCCTCGGGTACACCCACCAACATCATTGCTTCTTCACCATGATGGAAATCCGACAAGCGGATATTCGCTTCCCCCACAATGTTTAATGCCTGATGATCGTAATGAGCCAACTCGTCACCTCCCCAAAAACAACAGTTTTCATTACCCATCATCCTGCCGGTGTACAACTGAGATTTACGTACATTCTCCACGTTGAAAGCCTGCATGGCCGAACCGTTAAACATGATTTGTAACTTTCCTGCCTGTTCAGCCTTGGGAGAGAGCATTGCGCCGTCCTTGGATTTAATCCCGAAAAACGCCATGGCGCGGAAAGGGATTTCCGCATATCTTACTTGATTATAGTCCCCGTCATAATTTTCCTTTCCTTCAGCCAGTTCTTCTTCTGTCCATACTGAGATATAATGCTTCGTCACAGGATTGAAAATATCGCTGTTCATCGCGATGGCATCTGTAATTCCCGAACCGGCCTCCTTACGGAACTCCTGGGGCAGACTTTCAAAAATCGGTACATAGTCATATACCTCATCTTGCCCAGGAAAAGCCATCCAACCAGTGTACAACCTCAGGATATTATTGCGCTCGAAGCCTAAGTCGGAATGGATCATCCCGGAAATCTGGCGTTGCATCCCCAACGAAAGGAAAAGCAGCAACGCACTCGCGAAACATTGCACCACAAGCATCCACACATGCGTCCTCAGTCTCCGAACCTGACCGGAGAAAGACCGGTGGTAAGCCTTACGCATCTTCCACACCGGATACCCCATCCCCAAAAAGCAAAGACACACAACACATCCCGACACTACCGCAAGGAAACGGCCAACCCGTTCCACATCGCCCAACACATAGCCTTCATATTTCAACCATTCTTCTCCCATCGCAGCCAACAACACACCAAGGAAAACCACCGGCAACACTTCGGTAAGCATCCATTTGGCATTCTGTGCATCCGAGGCTCCCAGACTCCGCCGTAAGGCATACTCGCGGGTGCGTCCCAAAAAGACTGAAGTATAAACTGCCAATAAATTCACAACGGCACTCAGCACTAATAACAAAGCTACCACCACAAACGCAAGCTGATAAAAGTAAGCCTCGACAAAACCGGAACCGTCACCCAATTTATGGTACATGCGTAGAGGAGTCAACTTCAACTTTCCCGTGGAACCTTTTTCTTCAGGATCTATGCGTGAAAGTTCGCGTTCAGTCTGTTCCGAATGGGACGTGCGAAGCAAAATATGGAAATTACAGTAGTGGACATTATTCCTCTCATAATCCCCTACCCACAACGGCCGGATAAAGTCGTAATACAAATTACTCTTCCCTCTACAGTCTTCCACCACGGCACCCACCGTATAAAGAGACTGTTCTCCACCCTGTACCCGACATATCCCCTCACCGACCACATCTATACGCCCGAACAACCTGCGAGCCATGCTTTCGGTAAGGATAAACTGATTGTTCGCTGCCGCCACATCCTCGAGCGAACCGGAAAGGACACGACACCCAAAGGTTGTTACCATATCCGTAGAAGCTGCAAGCCCCTGCGCATAAAAAGCCGTTTCAGGACGATCCGGCAAGCAAAAAAGTTCCCGACCACGCTGAGGACGGTATATACCCACCGACACATTCTCGCCTAACACACTGTCTAATTCCACTCCCAAATCGTACCAAACGTATGGGGAACGCCACAAAGTATCTCCCCGTTCCAATACATACAAATCCTTATAGTCCGGCCGAAAACTGTCATAATGCGTCTCCGTCCACAGCCAGTTCACGCTGAACGTCAGGCACACGATGCTCACCGCCAAACCGACCACGGAGACCACGGCCTGCCACCCTTGGTGGCGCAGGCCGCGAAGGGCCTGTTTGAAATTCTGAATCCATAAACCCATGGCAACCTCCGCTTCCTAAAGATTCTGCAATCCAGATTCTTCACCACCCGACACATGCCCATCGAACAATCTGCCCGACATCCGGCGCAAACAATGGCTTCCAAACACTTTCATCAATTCATTCACTTGAATCATCGTTTTCATACATTATTCTCATTTATAAGTTAATATTCATGTTTAAGATTCCGGCCTGCCAACCGTGACTGCGCAGATTGCGCAAGGCCTGCTTCAGATTCTGAACCCACAAACTTATTGTTCCCATAGCTTCAAACTGTTTCCTTGGTTTCATTCGTCCCATGCCAATTCCTCCACGTCGCCATAACGGCTGTAGCCGGACGTAATGACACGGTCGCCGGGTTGCAGGCCTTCCAACACTTCATATTGCTTGGGGTTTTGCCTCCCCAAACGGATGAACGTGCGCACGGCACGGCTCTCGCCCGGCACCACCTTATAAATCCACTGTCCGCCCGTCACGGAATAGAAATCGCCACGAGGGATGGTCAGCACCCGTTCCGGGTTACCCAATTCTATCTGCACGCGCAGAGCCTGCCCGAGGCGCAAGGACGGAGGCACCTCGCCCGTAAAAGCCAAGTCCACGGTAAACATGCGGTCCTTGACCTCCGGTACGACGCGCCGCACCGACATGGCATACGGCTTGCCCTTGTAAGTGCCCTTGGCTGGAAGCCCGCTTACGATACGGTCGATGTAATACTCCCCCGGAGTGACCCGCACCTTATAGCGGTCGAGCACCTTGACTTCGCCGATTTCCCCTCCGGCCTGCACCTGTTGGCCGGGCACGACCGTGAGGTTGCTCAACTGCCCCGTGAGGGGCGCACGCACCACGAGCCACTCCTGCTTGGCCTTCACCCGCTCGAATTTCCGGATTTCCTGCTCCCTGTCGTTGCGGATGAGCGAGCGGCGCACGATGGTGGCCGCCGAATCGTGCTGCAGGCTCTCCTGTTCCAGTTCCGCCGCACGGGTCTTGTACTCGTACTCCTGCCGCGCCACCTCCAGTTCCGCCTTGCTCTTGATGCCCATGCGGAACTCCTCTTGGCTCAGGGCATAGCTGTCCGAAATGCGTTGCAACTCATAACGGTTCTGCAACACCTGCTTGCGCAGGAGCAAAGTCTTTTGTTCCATCTCGATTTCCTGCTCACGGTAGGACATGAGTTGCTTGTGCAGGGCGTTCTCCTGCACCTCCATCTCGTCCAACAATTCGGGATTGGATAGCACTAGCAACGTGTCGCCCTGCCGCACCCGTGCGCCCTCCTCGGCCACGATGCGCTCCACATAACCGCTTATCCGGCTGTTCACGCGCAAGGACAGCATGGGCTGCACCACCCCCTCCTGCTCCACGTATTCCAGGAAGTCGGCCTCCACGGCTTCGGCCAGTCCCAACGTATCGGCCGACACGCGCTGTTTCTCGGGCGAGAACAGCAAGGCCACCGTATAGACAGCCAAGGAGAGGAACACGATACCTCCCGACACATAATATTTGTGGCGCACGAACCACGTTTTTTTCTTGAGTTGTATGTCCATATATATAATAAGGTATAAACGTTACACATTCAGGTTCAGTCTTTCACCAGTTGCCCATAATCCACCTGCAACGGGCGGCCTTCGAAGAAGTCGTAGAGCGTCAGGCTGCGCAGGGTGTAGTAGAGGCTCCAGTAAGTGTGCAGGGCATTCAGGTAATTCCGGCGTGCGGCATCTTTCTCCTCGATAGAGGCGTTGAGGTCGAGCACACTGGATTTTCCCAACACGTACAGGCGGCGCGCCACCTCGCTGCGGCGCAAGGCCGTGCTGTCCGTGCGGGCCGCCACGCGCACACGTAGCCCCTGCAGGTTGAACTGCCCCACCAACTTGCGGATGTTCTGGTCGAAGTCCGTGCGGCTCTGCTCCACTTGCGTCTCCACCAAGTCCCGCTGCGAACGGGCCACGCGCACTTGTCCGCGCCCCTTTCCCCAGTCCAGGATGGGCAAGGTGATGCCGATGCTCACCGCCTGTTGGTCGAGCGGATGGCGGTAGGTGGAAGAGAATTTCTCTGCCGTCTGCGTCAGGCCGAAACGGAGATAGAGGTCGGCTTTCAGGCCGGCGTTGGCCTTGGCCTGCGCCACGTTACTTTCCGCCTCCAACTTGCGCCGCTTCATGTAGAGGATGTCGGGACTGTGGAGATGCGCCCACTGCAAGGCCGCCCCCTCCTCCACCATCACGTCGGGCACTTCCGTGACCATCCGTATCGCGGGCAAGGTGTCGCCTTCATGCAAACCCAGATAGGAACGCAAGTCCAGGGCGCATTCGTCCATCTCGATACGGGCATTCAGCCGGTTGGTCTCCTCGTTCAGGCGGTTAATTTCGAGTTGGAGCATCTCATTCTCGGTGGTCGTGCCAATCTGGTAACGCCCCTGCGCGAAACGGTAGAGCGTGTCGGCATGGGCGAAATTCTGGCACGCCGTGGCATAGTTGCTCTGTGCCATGGCCAGCGCGAAGAACTTGTCCACGGCCCGTGCGGCTACCAACTCCATCGTCTCCAGATAAGACCACTGAGCCTCCTCGTAGCGCACCGGTTCGATGCGCCGCCTCCACTTCAGGCTGTTGTACCCGAAAAGCGACTGGCTGTAGCCGATGTTGACCGGCACGCTCTTCCAAGAAAAAGTGCGGTCACTCAGCAAATCCGTACGCAAGAGGGAGGATTCCAAGGACAACGTGCCGCCCGTCCAACTGACATTCTGCTGCACGCGCAGGGACAGGTCGGTGTTCAACAGGTTTTGCTCGACGAAACGCACCGACCCGTCTTCCATCGTGATTTGGTTGATGGAACGGTCGAGGTTCGGGCCGGAAGTCAACGTAAGCGAAGGCAAATAGTCAGCCCGGAACGAACGGTAGTCCCAATAGGCCGAACGGAATGTATGGCGTGCGGCCAACGCGTCGGGCGAAGACTGGCAGGCCCGAAGCACCACGTCGTCCAATCCCCAACCGCCCGCAGGCGGAAGAGGCTGTGCCGCCATCCCCAAGCCCCAACACGCTACGCATGCCACGCATCCTATCCGCATTCTGATGTCCATAAGTCTTTTTATCATTCGGTTACAACCAATCACATCCAATTTGCGTGCCAAAAATGCAAACAACTGTATTCCAAATGGATACCCCATCCACACCGGAAAACAAGTTGTGCGGATTTGCACTTTTTATGTGCGAAAATGCACATCCGCACACATTTTTGCGTAACTTTGCCTCGCATCAAATACCATATTCTAAGCCTGCATTAGGAAAAATACTCATCATAGACGACAACGAAGACGTGCTCTTCGCCCTCCATCTCCTGCTTGAACCCTACGCGGAGAAAGTCAAGGTCATGCGCTCGCCCGACCGTATCGTACATTTCATCACCGACTTCCGGCCGGACATCGTACTGCTGGACATGAACTTCACCCGCGACACCGTGAGCGGACAGGAGGGCATGGACTGCCTGCAGGAAATCCTGAAACTGGACCGCCATGCCGTGGTGGTCATGATGACGGCCTATGCCGACACGGACAAAGCCGTGCAGGCCATCAAGGCCGGAGCTACGGACTTCGTGTCGAAACCTTGGGAAAACGACAAGCTGCTGGCCACGCTCCACGCCGCCATGAAGTTGCGCCGCTCACAGACGGAGGTGGGACGGCTCGAGGAGCGTGTGGAAGCCCTCAGTGCCGAACGGGAAACACCGCAACCCCTGCTCATCGGCGAGTCGGAGGGCATGAGGAACATCATCTCCACCATCGGACGCTTGCACGAGGCCAACGTGAACGTGCTCCTGTTGGGCGAGAACGGCACGGGGAAGGACGTAGTGGCCCGTTATCTTCTCGCCCATTCGTCGCGTGCGGCAGAACCGTTCGTGACCATCGACGTGGGTGCCGTGCCGGAAACCTTGTTCGAGAGCGAACTGTTCGGATACGAGAAAGGGGCCTTCACCGATGCCCGCAAAGAAAAGAAAGGACGGCTGGAACTGGCTCACGGGGGTACGCTCTTCCTCGACGAAGTGGGCAACCTCTCCCCCACCGCCCAAAGCAAGCTGCTCACGGCCTTGGAGAAAAGGCGCATCGTGAGGCTCGGCGGCACGCACGAGATTCCGATAGACGTGCGCCTGATATGCGCCACCAACGCCGACTTGCACGCGCAGGTGACGGAGGGCACGTTCCGGCAAGACCTGTTCTACCGCATCAACACGGTGGAAATCCACATCCCGCCCCTGCGCGAACGCGGCGAGGACATCCAACTGCTAGCCGACCATTTCCTGCGGACGTACGCACGGAAATACAAGAAAGACATCCAGCAAATCGCACGCGACGCGAGGGGCAAGCTGCAACGGTATGCCTGGCCGGGCAACGTGCGCGAACTGCAACATGCCATCGAACGCGCTGTCGTGCTCTGCAACGCCGACACCCTCCATGCCGACGACTTCCTGCTGCACGCCCCGGCATCGCCCGTGGCCGACGGCGGGACACTCAACTTGGAAGCATTGGAACGCAACGCCGTGGAGAAAGCCGTCCGCCTGTGCGAAGGCAACATGAGCCGCGCCGCCCAGATGTTGGGCATCACGCGCTACTCGCTCTATCGCAAACTCGAAAAATTAGGCTTATGAAAATACCCCCTCATTGGCAGGCAGCCGCCTGCGGCGCAGGGTTGTTCCTGACGGCCTCAGCCGCCTGTTTCTGCGCTGCGGAGCAACTGTGGCTCACCGCTGCCGTGTGCGTCGCGGCCTTCATCGGCCTGTATGCTTCCCTCCACCACCGGCAGACACGCCAAATCCGGCTGTTGCGCTCTTTCATACGGGGCATCCGCCACAGCGGGTTGAAAGAGATTCCCCGTTTCGCCCCGGAGGAATCCGGCCACGCCCTCGGCCTGGAACAGGAAATCGAACACACGCTCGCCGCATACCGGCAACAGCTGTTCGACGAGGCCACACGGCAGAAATATTACCAACTCCTGCTCGACCACGTGGACACCGGCATCGTCTCGTGCGACGGCGAAGGGCACGTGGAATGGATGAACCGGGCGGCCACGGCACAAGTCGGCACGTGTCGGCGCGTGCCGGAGGAATGGTTGCGGTGGTCCGGACCGGAGGCGCGCGTAGTGCCGGTGGAACGCCACGGGCAAACGAAAGAACTCTTGCTCTCGTCCACACGCTTCACTTTGGACAACCGCCCACGGATACTCCTCACGCTCAAAGACATACACCACGTATTGGAAGAACAGCAACTGGAATCGTGGAAGACGCTCACCCGGGTACTGACTCACGAAATCATGAACTCCCTCACCCCCATCCTGTCACTGAGCGAGACGCTCACCCGGCAGGCTCCCACGGCAGAACCTTCCGCCCAACAGTACGGCCAGATGCAGCAAGCCTTAGAGGCCATCTACCGCCGCAGCAAGAGCCTGCTCCACTTCACGGAGAACTACCGCAAACTGACCCGTGTGCCCCCTCCGCAATACGCAGCCATCCGTGTGGACGAGCTTTTCGACGACTTGAAAAAGCTGTTCGAGGGCACGCACCTCACCTTCGACCAACCTTATCCCGGTTTCACGTTCCAGGCCGACCGCTCCCAAATCGAACAGGTCTTGATTAACCTAATTACCAACGCACGCGACGCGTCCCCAAGCCCCGAAAGCGAAATAAAAATCCATTTGCGCCGGAACACGGCCGAGGACGAAGTGCAAATCAGCGTGCAGGACTACGGGCAAGGCATCCCCGTGGAGGCGCAGGAGCGCATCTTCGTCCCGTTCTACACCACCAAACCGAACGGTTCGGGCATCGGTCTGGCCCTATGCAAGCAAATCGTCAACCAACACCACGGCTACATCATCCTGCATTCCGCCGTGGGGAAAGGCAGCATGTTCACCCTCTGCCTGCCGCGCAACGGCCTGCGTGCGCCCCAAACTTGAAACGCACAGGACGAATGCTTGCATACAGGTTTTTTACCACCGCCGCACCGTTTTATTGCACACTGAGAATCAATAACATACAATAGAAAAATCAATCTCCGCAGAACGAAAAATCATTTGGCGCAGAATGAAAAATCGTTTGGCTTAGATTGATTTTCCGTTCTGCGGCAAATGAAACGAAGCTTTCAGCAGGGGAAAAATGTAACGCTTTCGGAAGAAAGCGAAGTTCCTCCACATCCATTCAAAAGACAGGGCAAACCGCTCCTACCACGTTAAATATTATTAGAAAAGGATACAGGATAAAGAATAAATCCCTACCTTTGAATCAACAAGGTATAACCATCAGTTTGAACATGAAGAAATATATATTGTCGGCATTTTGTTCCCTTTTGCTTTCCTTGCCTTCGCAAGCGCAGAAGAACGGGCAGGCCATACCAGCCCCGACGGCTGAATATTATATGAATCATTACCAGTTTGACGAGGCGGAAGAACTCCTTAATCAGGACATCAAGAAGCTGAAACGCAAACGGCAACCGACCGACGTGGAAGAAGGAAAATTGCAGGAAATAGCCCGGTTGCGCTCCATGATGAGAGCTACGGAACGGGTGACGGTCATAGACAGTCTGGTCGTAGACAAGAATACGTTCCTGAACCACATCAAACTCAGTCCGGAAAGCGGGGAAATCAGTCCGTATAGCACATTTTTCCACCGTACGGATGAAAACGGTTGTACGGTCTATCTGTCCGAATTGGGCAATAAGATATATTTCGCTCAGCCGGATGAGAACAAATACCTAAGATTGTTTACTAGCGACCTTGTGGGAGGCCAATGGACAGCTCCTCATAAATTGGACGAGTTGGACGGAGATGATGCGCAGAACTATCCGTTCATGCTTTCCGACGGTATCACGCTTTACTATGCCGCCCAAGGAGAGGAAAGCATCGGAGGATATGACATCTTCGTGACACGCTATGACATGGATGAGAAGAAATTCCTCTATCCGGAAAACCTTGGCATGCCTTTCAACTCGCCTGCCAATGACTACATGTTGGCCATTGACGAGTTCAACCAACTGGGATGGTTCGTGTCCGACCGGAACCAACCGGAGGACAAGGTGTGTATCTACATCTTCATCCCGAACGACATCCGCAAGGTGTATGATGCCAATATATACGAGGAGGATGAACTATGCCGTCTGGCCCTTATCCACAGTATCGCGGAGACATGGGGGGACAAGGAAGCCGTGGCACAGGCACGGCAAAGGCTGCAAGCCGCACTGAGTGCACCCAAGGTGGTCAAGAAGCAGAAGGACTTCGAGTTTGTCATAGACAACCGCAACACTTACACCTTGTTGGACGACTTCAAATCTCCGGAAGCACGCAAAAAAATGGCTGCATGGCAGAAGAACCGTATGCAACTGGACAAAGACCGCCAACAACTGCAAACCCTGCGCGACCGGTATGCCAACGGCAACGACGCGCAACGTCAAACGTTGAGCCAACAAATCCTTCAGCTTGAAGCACAATGCGAAAAGGCTGAAACGGCACTGCGTGCGGAAGCCAAAACCATCCGCAATATAGAAATACAATCACACAAAAAATGATCATGTTTATCTTTTAAAACCATAACGCTTATGAACAAGTATTTTGCACCATCAGAGCTTATCATCAACGAAGACGGGAGCATATTCCATCTTCACGTAAAACCGGAACAACTGGCAGACAAGGTCATCCTCGTGGGCGACCCGGGGCGTGTCCCCGTAGTGGCAGCCCATTTCGACACCCAGGAATGCGACATCTCTAGCCGCGAATTCAGAACAATCACGGGTACGCATAAAGGAAAACGTATCACGGTCGTATCCACCGGCATAGGCTGCGACAACATCGACATCGTCATGAACGAACTGGACGCCTTGGCCAACATCGACTTCAACAGCCGCAGGGAAAAAGAAAAGCTCCGCAGCTTGGAACTGGTGCGCATCGGTACATGCGGCGGGCTTCAGCCTTATACGCCGGTCGGCACATTCATTTGTTCCGTAAAATCAGTCGGTTTCGACGGTTTGCTGAACTTCTATGAAGGGCGCAATGCCGTATGCGACCTGCCGTTAGAACGCGCGTTGCTTAATCATTTGGGATGGAGCGGAAACCTGTGCGCCCCTGCTCCTTACGTCATCGACGCACATCCGGAACTGATAGAACGCATAGCTGCCGACGATATGGTACGGGGCATCACCGTAGCCTGCGGTGGATTCTTCGGCCCGCAAGGCCGTCAGCTCCGCATTCCTTTGGCGGACCCCCGTCAGAATGAGAAGATTGAAAGCTTTTCTTACAACGGACTTCAAATCACCAATTTCGAAATGGAGAGTTCCGCACTGGCCGGATTGGCCCGTCTGATGGGACACAAGGCCACGACATGTTGCATGGTGATAGCCAACCGGGTGGCCGGAGAAGCCGATCCAAGTTACAAAAACAAAATCGACGATCTGATTCAGTTGGTCATCGACCGGATTTAAACGATTATACAAGCATGAATATCGATTTCAACCCCTCTGAGGATTCAGACAAAAGCGAACGCTACCGCCAATTTCTCAAACATTACGCCGCGCTTATCGAAGGGGAACGGGACGAGATAAGCGTAATGGCCAACACGGTGGCTGCACTGAAAGAAGCGTTCGGGTTCTTCTGGGTAGGATTTTATCTGGTGAAATCCGAACAAGAACTCACACTCGGGCCGTTCCAAGGGAGCATTGCCTGCTACCGTATCCGGAAAGGACGTGGTGTCTGCGGTACGGCATGGGAGAAGGCATGCCCTCTGATAGTGCCCGATGTGGATCTTTTTCCCGGACATATCGCATGCAGCAGCGAATCCCGTTCTGAAATCGTGATTCCAATCATATATAATAAGGTAATAAAAGGAGTATTGGACATAGATAGTGACAAAGCGGACAGTTTCGACAAAACCGACCGTAAGGGGTTGGAAGAAATGGTCAACCTGATGGCTGCCACACTGTACCAATGACCTATTAAACATTCATATCCCCCTCCGTCCGTCTGCACTACAGACGCGATGGGGAGTTTCTGAAATAGCAAACAGCTCTCATGAACACGCAAGATACAATTTGTGCCATTGCCACTGCACAAGGAGGTGCCATTGGCGTAATCCGCATCTCAGGAAAAGATGCCATCGCCATAACCGACCGTATTTTTACTCCCGCAGGTAAACACCCCCTCCCCCTTTCCGAACGCAAGGCTTACACCATGGCATTCGGACATATCCGGCAAGACGATGGGGAGATCATTGATGAAGTATTGATCGGTTTGTTCAAGTCACCTCATTCTTACACGGGCGAAGATTGCGTGGAAATCTCATGCCACGGTTCGTCTTTCATCTTGCAACAAGTCATGCAACTGCTCATCCGGAAAGGATGCAGGGCGGCCGGTCCGGGCGAGTTCACACAACGTGCCTTCCTGAACGGAAAGATGGATTTGAGCCAGGCAGAGGCCGTGGCAGACCTGATAGCCTCTTCGTCCGCTGCCACCCACCGGATGGCCATGAACCAGATGAGGGGCGGTTTCAGCCGCGAACTGTCTGCCTTGCGCGAACGCTTGCTCCACCTCACCTCCCTGATGGAACTGGAATTGGATTTCAGTGACCATGAGGAACTGGAGTTTGCCGACCGTAGCGAATTGGAAACCATTGCCGGAGATATAGAAAAAGTCATCAGTGGATTGGTCCACTCATTCAGCGTGGGAAACGTCCTCAAAAATGGAATACCCGTAGCGATTGTCGGTGAAACCAATGCAGGAAAGTCCACACTCCTGAACACGCTGCTCAACGAAGAAAAGGCTATTGTGAGCGACATACACGGCACAACGCGCGATGTGATTGAAGACACGGTAAACCTCAGCGGCATCACGTTCAGATTTATCGACACCGCCGGTATACGCGACACCCACGACACAATAGAAAACATGGGGATTGCACGCAGTTTCCACAAGATGGAACAAGCGGAAATTGTCCTATGGGTCGTAGACAATACTTGTGCGGAAGCCCAAATCCGACAACTTTCGCCCCGTATCCTCCCTCTCTGTTCCAACAAACAACTCATCATCTTGTTGAACAAATCAGACCAAGCATCGCCTATCCCGACAAAGCTATCCGGCTTGCCAGAAAACACTGTCACGCTATCTATTTCTGCCAAAGAAAAAACAGGTATCCAAGAACTGCAAAATCTCCTTGTAAAGGTAGCCTCTGTCCCTGAACTGACTTCTTCCGACCTCATCGTCACGAATGTGAGACACTACGAGGCATTATCTCTGGCTCTCGAAGATATCCACCGCGTACAAAACGGACTCCAAACTCATCTTTCCGGTGATTTCATCAGTCAGGATTTACGTGAATGCCTTTTCCATCTGGCCGAAATTGTAGGCGGTGAAATTACTACAGATGAAGTATTGGGGAATATTTTTAAGAAATTCTGCATCGGCAAGTAGGATATTGTAATCAACTGCAACGAATTAGAACCAACTATAATGAAGTCGCTGATTTTCAGCGGCTTTTTTATTTGCCAAAAATCCAGCTATAAACAGTTAGATACTGTTGTTCACCATATTTTTCTACCGTATTTCTACCGCAGAACATTTTCGGGATTTGCCCCGATGTCACGATGACGCAGTAGTTGACGTGTGTTGACAATGGTTTACGTGTGTTGACACAAAAGAGGAGAAATAAAGAGATTTGAACTCAAAATATATTAGGAAAATATGGAAGTAAGAAAGATTTGCCAATGGTGTGGAAAACCATTTATCGCTAAGAAAACAACGACTTGCTATTGCAGTCATCAGTGCTCCAATCTCGGTTACAAAGAACGTATCCGGGAACGTAAACGCCAGATGAGAAAAATGCAGGAATTGCTGCAACCTAAACAAGCTGCAGAAGGACAAGATTTCTTCTCATTTGCACAAGCAGCCAAGCTCATGGGGGTGACCCGCCAATATGTTTACAAATTGGTAAAGGAATCAAAACTAAGAGCATCCCGTATCAGTGGGAAGAAATCTCTTATCCGTCGTGTGGATATTGAGCTAATGTTAAAGACAAAACCTTATGAACGAATAGTTCCTAAAGACGATTTTGACATGAGTGAATACTATACCGCTGAAGAAATAGCGGAAAAGTATAAAGTCAATGCTAAATGGGTATGGACCTATACTCGGCAGCATAAGATTCCCAAAGTCAAAGTCCGCCAATTTAACTATTACAGCAAGAAGCATATCGATGCGGCATTCGCCAAATACGAGACGGACGATGCCCTGACCGAATGGTACACACCGGAAGAAATCGAGGAAAAATATGGAATGACACGTGTAGCCATCCGCTCGCATGTCTATCGCAACAACATCCCCTCGAAGAAAGAGCACGGCCAGATATTCTACTCCAAACTTCACTTCGACCTGTCAAAGCAGACCGCCGAAGATGACTCGTCTGAATATTACACCGTACAGGAAGCCATGAAAAAATACAATCTCACCAGGGATTCAGTTTACGGCATCCTGCAATTCCACGAAATCAAACGGGAGAAGAAAGGCAGGTTCGTGCGCTTTCTGAAGGTGGAATTCGACCACATCATGGGAGCCCGTTAGTGGCTAAATGCGACCGACTGTAATTATCGGGAAATTATTTCCTGCTGATTATGGTCTGTATAAAAGCATTAAGGATTTTCGCAGCAAAAATCAGTTACAACCATTTAATATTCAACATTATGTCAGAATGCAAAACAGTTACATTGAGGACGCGCCCTTTGAAGAAAGGTATGCTGTCGTTCTATCTTGATTATTATCCGGGCTACCGGGATCAGGAAACAATGAAGACCATCCGCCATGAAGGATTGAACATTTACATCTATGCCAATCCCAAGAATCAGCGTGAACGCGATTTCAACGCTGCCATGTCGGAAAAGGCTGAAGCAATCCGGTGCCGACGGTTCGAAGCCATCGTAAATGAACGGTACGATTTCTTCGACAAACGCAAGTTCAAAGCGGACTTTCTGGAGTATTACCGGAAGCAGCTCCGCAAGCATGACCAGAAATGGGGATTTGTCTATCAGCACTTCTACAACTTCGTTCACGGCAAATGCACTTTCGAAGAAATAGATGTGGACCTGTGCAATAAGTTCCGGGAATACCTGCTTAACGCCAAGCAACTCCGGCGTGACGGACAGATATCAAAGAACTCCGCTTCCGGCTACTGGTCCACTTTCCGGGGATTCCTGAAGATTCTGTATCGCAACAGGATGATAAAGACCAATGTCAATGACTTTCTGGAAAAAATCGAACCGGAAGATGTTGCCAAGGAATACCTGAGTGTGGAAGAGCTGTATTGCCTGGCTGAAACTCCGTGCAAGATACCTGTTCTAAAGACTGCTTCCCTCTTTTCGTGCCTGACCAGTTTGCGGCTCAGCGATATACTTTCCCTTTGCTGGGAGGAAATCGTTGACTTTGCAGCTGGAGGAAAATGTGTCCATACCATCACCCAGAAGACCAAGACGGAAGACATCATCCCGATAAGCGATGAAGCTTTGGAACTGATCGGGTACAGTCCCGAGAAAAGAGGTCTAGTGTTCAAAGGTCTGAAACGGAGCTGGACGCAGCAGCCGATGAAGGAATGGATCCGTTCCGCAGGAATTACCAAAAACATAACTTTCCACTCATACCGCAGGACATACGCGACTCTTCAAGCTGTAGCGGGTACTGATATTCGTACTATCCAAAGCAACATGGCGCACAAGAGCATCACTACCACTCAACGCTACATGAAAGTAGTCGACAGCAACAAGCGTGAGGCGACCACCAAAATCACATTGACAAGAAAGGGCTGACCTGACTGATTCATGCCTGTTTTATCGGTTAGAGTATGATTTTTCGTAGAAAATCATACTCTAACCATATTTTTTCTTAATTCCTGGCTGATTTTCCGTCATTATTTACAACTGTTTGAAACCGGACATCTATTTTTGTCCTATCATAATTCTAAACAATAACAGTTTATGGCAGATAACAACCGAATATCCATCAAAAAGACAAGCCGGGTTCTTGCAATTACATGTGTCGCCTATACGACAGTGGCAACAATGTTGTACAACAATTATCAGATTGACCTGATTGACTATTCCACTCCGGTCATATTAGGAACCGTAGCTACAATCATGTCGTGCGCTGCACTGCAACGCCTGTTCTGTTCTTTACTCTCCAAAAGCTGTCTTTCTTTTGGCTGCAAGGAGTTATCCTCAAGAGGAACTGTCCCTTCCGAGACAAATCCTGACACCCAGGTAGAATTGTCCCAAACTGATAATTCAACCAGTGAAAAACAGGTCGAGAGTCCATATCTTAAGGAATATGAAGCCCGCATAGAAGAATTGCGGCGCAATGAAATGGAGAAGAAGACCGCTATTGTGCATGCGATACATGAATACACCACACACGAAATGTCACAGTTCTTATCCATAGACGATCTTGAAACTCTCCATGAGAACATAGAATCTCTGGCATACGGACAAACGGAACCATATAAACCGGTTCGTTCCAAGCCCGATAATCAAATCAAGTCCCCTTCGCTAAGACATTATGCATGGAATATCGGGGAGAGACTTGATATCCCTTTAATCGACAGGGCAAAGTTCATAAAAACAATATTCCCGCATGAACTGGAAAATGCTACAATCGAATACCTTTATAAAAATCTTCGTGACTCAGTTCCCGCCATAATTGCCATAGATGTCCCGGAGAACGGGGACTATCATTTCAGTTGTATGCAAACTTCAGCAGACAGCGATAATTAGTTTCTGCTGATTATAATATAATATCATTATGTTGGTTTGCAGCATGTTAAACAATTAAATCGTTTAGTCATGCTAAAAGAAAACCTTACATTCAATGATTTGCCGGAAGTGGTAGGCAAACTTTGCGAAAGAATCGAGAGTCTCGAAAATGCGTTGAAGGACAATTTTGCAAAACAGGTTCCTGTCAAAGAAAACCTGCATGTCCCTATGACCGTCGAGGAAGTATGCAGCTACCTTGGAATATCCAAGTCATCCTTCTATTACAAGGCCAAACACGGAGGGATACCTGTCATCAAGCAGGGGAAGCATCTGTTCGTATATCGCGACGAACTGGACAAATGGCTGGAGACCGGAAGAAAAAGCCAGGTGCCTCTGAGCTTCGAGGAGGAACACGAGCAGATGCTTGCTGCGACAAGACATAAGGCCAAACCAAGAGAACTGTAGGAATATGGAAAAGACGAGCTGCAATATTCCTACTCCGGAGGAATTGAGAAACTACATAAAAGAATCTGTCATAAGTGTGACCGGGACATACGAACAGTCCGCTTCCGTGCTTATGGTGGATGATTCCACAATCGGGACTCTGGGAAACTTCAGCGCATCTATCGGTAAAGCCAAAAGCAAGAAGACCTTCAATGTCTCCGCCATCGCTGCTGCCGCTCTGAAGAATGGCACAGTGCTGCATTACCGTGCCTGCTTCCTGGAGGGAAAAAGGAAGATTCTCTATGTTGACACGGAACAAGGCAAGAACCATTGCCAGATTGTTCTGAATAGAATCCTGAGACTGGCAGGTCTGCCGAAAGATTGTGATGCAGACAACTTGACGATGCTGGCACTCCGGAAATATTCGCCAGAAGTACGACTGGCAATAACGGAAGAGGCTATCGGCATGATATCCGATTTAGGTCTGGTCATCATAGATGGCATCCGGGACTTCATCCATGATATCAATTCACCCGGTGAATCCACCGATGTGATATCCAAATTCATGCAATGGACCGATGACAGGCAGATACACATCCATACCGTCCTGCATCAGAACAAGAATGACGAACACGCACGCGGTCATGTCGGCACGGAACTGAACAACAAGGCGGAAACCGTCATGCAGATAGAGCCAGACAAAGACGACAAGTCCATAAGTGTGGTGGAAGTCATACACAGCCGTGACCGTGAGTTTGAACCGTTTGCCTTCCAGGTAAACGATGATTCCCTGCCCGAACTGGTGGAGTCATATCAGCCCCAGAAAAGGCAACCAGGACGCCCGCCTAAGGAACCGTTCGACCCGTACAAGGAAATACCTGAGGATTCACACCGTTCCGCTTTGAACGCCGCTTTTGAGGACGGGAACATCAGCGGCTATAACGGTTACCTTGAAAGGCTGAAAGAAAGCTACGGACGGCCGGGGATAAAACTGGGGTACAACAAGACGGTGGAATTGGCAAAGTTCCTATGCAACAAGCGGATGGTCGTAAAAGAAGGGAAAGAATACAAATTCAACAGAGATTTCCATTATTGAACCCCTATACCATCAAATCCCAGTGTGACATTTTTCTGTGACATTTCCCGGCTTTACTTTAATGCTGGGGTGTAGATATAGGAATAAAACAAAGCTATGGCAGGTTTCATCATACCAGGTGCAATCTGCCATACTTCCTTTTGTATGTACACTGGAAACCGGACAGCATCTGCACTATTTGAAGTGAAGCTATACTCCATGCCGGGCTTGCCCGTCTGCCAGTAGTAAACCCTATGGGGGAGCCTAATACCCCACTCGCCTTTCAGCGGCGGGATTCGTGCCACTTGGAACAGCAAGCTGGGCACGGGAAAATCGCTGTCGGGATTAGGCAGAGCACGAAAGATTTTATCTCTCGTTTTGCCAACCTTACTTCTCTATGCTCATACTTTCCACAAAAGGACGGTTAGAACTTCTAGCAAATTGTCATATTGAGGAAATAGCTACGGCAGGCGCAAAACCACATCATGTGAAACTGAGATAATCTAGCGATACCTTAGTGCAAGGTCTTCAACAAAAACTCTTGAATCCATCTGGCAGAATATCGAACAGTCCCATGCTTTGGCTATTGGACATATTGCCGATTTTGTATCCCCTACTTTCGAGCCTGGTTTGCCATGTCTGTAGTCCAACTCGTTATAAACATCATGTTACGTATGTCCAATGAGTATACCACATACTCACTTACAAAAAATGGTGCATGTTATGGCAAACTTCTATCATGTACTTTGGTAAACATGATTTCCTTGACTGGATAACCTCTGCAATAATCCATCTTGAAAATCCGGCAAACGCAGGCTAACCCCTTTGGCAACATCAATGATTGTATATCGTTTAATATGTCCAATCCAACAATGCAACCGGCCGGTTTTAGCAATTTATGCTTGGCTTATAGCGCACTGAGGACAGATGAAAAGTCAAATAAATCTGCTAAATTTATTGGCTAAATTAACCGAAAAACGAACTAAAAGAATCTATTTAAAACTTTCATCGGTATTCATGAGGACCTAGTCATAGAAATATGTAGTGAGCGGGAAAGAAATCTCCCGCTTTTATCTTTTTATTGCATAATATTTTATATCTTTGTATTTCAATTGAATCAATCTATACACAGTATGGATAAACACATGAATAGAATCAAAGAGGTGCTTGAAGAGAAAGGCATCAAACAGATCTGGCTGGCAGAGAAACTTGGAAAAAGTTTCTGTATTGTCAACTCCTACGTATGTAATCGACGGCAACCGAGTTTAGAAGTGTTGTTTGAGATAGCCAAGATTCTTCAAGTAAATCCCAAAGAATTAATCGACAGCAAAGAATTATAGCTATGGTATAATCGAGAAAACGAAACGTACAACTTTTCAAAACGAAACGTACAATTTTCTCATTTTTTCGCACCTTGCTTTACAATCGTTTGAAAGGCGTTTAACCACCGTTTTAGTGGCAATTAAACGCCTTTTATCATTGCATTAAAAACAGACAGAAAAAGTTAATTTTCAACTGTATTTTATTGCTGTTTTATTTTGCCGTCTCACAGAAAAATCGTATTTTTGTATATGCTAAGTTATTAACTTGCATTGTTATATTCTTTTTCCAAAGCCATCAGGCAACCAACTTTTCAAGTATTCCGATACAATTTTCCTTTATCTTTTGGGTATCTCTTTTCCACTTTGACAACACAAAACCCTTTTCGTATTGCGGATATGGTCTTTCGGGTTTATTAAAGCGAAAATGTTTGCAAAGCGGGTAAATGTAACGATATGTCTTTACCACCAACACCTCCAAATCACCGATTAAAAACGCCACGTTTGCACGCAAATATGCAGATGGTGAAGTTGTATTCGTCAGGATCTGTTCGTGTATTATCTCGCCTGTTCTGTGATTGCGCAGGAACTTCGTATAATGAAAACCGAAATACTTGAAGTTTGCGGCCTTATAGATTGTCCCGCAACCTAAACGACCGTCAGCAAAGCTTTGAATGGCGACCACATTCGTGTCTATCTGACGAATGAGTTTAATGCTGGCCGCAATAAGCACCGTTTCAGCATTCTTTCCGAGACTATCATCAATCCACATTCGATTTAGCTCGCACATCCAAGCGTTTGGGTTCGGGTGTGTAAACAGGACGGCTCTCGGATTTTTCATATAGCCGTAAACTGCAACACCGAGGCATTTGTCTGGCTCATCGGCGCGGAATATCCCAAAGTTGAACTTACCGAAGCCGCCGTCATTCCACTTGTGCGAATAGTGGTTCGCGATTACCATTTCTTTGGCCAGTTCCTTTTCTACTGGCTTCACCAACAGGTCGCCAAGCGACGAAGTGCGTTTGTAAACGCATAAATCTGTTTTAATCATTCAGCATAATGCTATGTTTTAATTGGTTTATAAATGAGTTACGATATTTTTTAGTACTTTTGCAGTGCCAATCACATACTGGGCAGTCATACTGCATACAAAAAAAGCGTCATCACGCGGTCAAGGCTTACAGCCCCCGATCGTGCGTGATGGCGCATTTTTGTGTTAGTATGTGATTGGCGTCCTACTAACAGGTCGGGGGCTTTTCCTTTCCCCCTTTCGGATTACTTTTTTTATTCTACATTGCTTTCAATCTCAATAAATTTACTATCTTTGCAACAGTTTTTGAAGGTATCTTATAACCTTATCACGTTTTTGTAGTTTCCCGTTATTGAACACTGGTTTGTTAGCTTCGGCGACGTGCGATAACCTGTCCCTCCCATTTGGGACTCGCAAAATGCCCAAACTGACCCAAAGAAATGCAAGGTTCGCCTTGTGCTGGGTCGTGCAGCCTTTAAGTCCCTTAGCACCCTGATAATTCCCCGTGTGGCGAGAATGTCACCGAATAGATGAATTATCACTGGAATAACCAATTATTTTTGATTATTCCCTGAATGGCTTACAATGAGTTACGACCGCAGGGACTTGAAAGAGGAGGATTTTCACCGCCTCTTTTTTTATTCCAGCGAGAAAGACCTGTACCACGCATACGCGAACTGCCCGTTTACTTTATACTTACGGCGCGATATGCGGTATTTCATTTTCACCATCTCACCCCCTGAATCCTTGGAGTAACTGCCTTTGCTGCAAGCGGCCTGCACGGCAATGGGAACATATCCGTGGTGCTGCCTGCCCTTGCCGTTCTTGGAGGTTATCCTATTGCGTAAGCCAAATATGCGGAATGTCGTACCGTCGTCCGTGGTGGTCTCGCGTATCAACTCCCTGCAAATACCTGCAATCTCCTTGTCTATCAAAACACTGTCCACAGCCTTGTCGGCCACTGAAACACATTTGGGAACATACCACTTGCCTGCCTCGCCTTTGGAAAGGATAACACCTTTGTAGTGTACATATTGGCTTTTAGGCTGGCGCAGGTCGCGTTTACCTTTATTATGCGAATAAGATTTTGAACCACCAGTGCGACGAAACTTGCTGCGCTTTTTCTTACGCAGCAGCATGATGTCAGCGTCGGCTGGCAGTTGGCCGTGGCGCAGGTACACCGTACCCTTGGAAATTTTTACCTCTATGTGCAGGTTTTCCGTAACCTTGCTCCATTCGCTCCACTCGGTTGTAAAGGTGCGGAAGTACTTCGCGTTGTCAGGCAAGGTCAGTTCTTGATATATGGTCTTGCCCATGAGCTTGACAAATACGCTGTAACTGGTGTAACCGCCAAACAGCGCGATACTGGCCACACAGGAAATAATGCAGGGGGTCTTTATGCCGTCCAGTTTTTCGCGGGTCATTCCGCTGACGGTAAGCGAGGACAATTTTTCGGCCATCACGTCCTGTAAGTATGTCAATACCGTTTCGGGCATGTTCTTAATCTGAGCCGCCAGCGTGGTATTGGGGGCAAAGTTGGTAAAGGTGTTCACCTCGTAGTTTTCCGTTCCTGACTTCACAGGGGAATAGGCCGCAGTGCGCACCGTTCTTGCCTCGACATAGGTTTCGCCATCGGCCTCGATGTCCTCCTTTTCCGTCTTGACTGTTATGTATTTTATAGTATTGCCCATTATCGGCTTTGCAGCCATCGGCAATACTTCGCCATCAATGACCACATAGCCCACTGCTTCGCCGTCAGGTTCTTGCAGGATATAGCGTTTGCCGCCTATTAAGGAAAGCTGCTGCAATAGCAGGATTTGCGACTGGATAAAGTCAAGCGTTTGGGTGGAAAGCGGGTATTTGCCGACACCGCCTGTTTCCGTCTTTGTCGAAATATAAGAAGCTGTTTTCATTGTTTTGCTGTTTTATGCACTTTGGGTTATGTATATGGCGCGCTTGGAGATAAGTTTGTATTTATCAACCATCGCCTTGATTTCTTCCTTGTTGGTGTCCCACACATCGGCGGGAACACTCACTATAAAGTCGTTCTGAGCCGTATTCAGCATGGTTTCGTTATACACCACCGGCACATCTTCCAAAGGGCTGATATTGTCCTCGCTGATGGTTATCGGCACACGTTCTCCTGTTTCGGTAACTGCAAATATCCATTCTCCCTCACGTTCCATCGAAATGATTTCAAATGTACCTGTCTTGCTCTTGAAATGGTCATTAAGGCACACACGCAGGTAACACACCTGCCCGTTATGGGTCAGGCGGTAAATATGCCCTGAACGTGCCGAACAAAAACGGCCATAAAGGAGTTCAAGCGGCATAACGGCGGCACGGAGTAGGCCGAACAGGACAGGACGGCGCAGGAACGTAGGCAAAAGCAGGGCGACAAAACGCTTATAATCTACTTGAAAATTCATTCTATCGAACTGTATTGAATGTATGTTACATCAAGGCTTTCAATCTCGAAATATCCGCTGTACGGACGATTGAAGCCGACAACCTCCGTGAAACTATCGGCATTCCGTGACTTGGCCTCCACTTTGGAAATATCCACGACCTCGACCCCTGAAAGGGCTTGCAGAGCAGCCAGCAGGTCTGTATTACGGTAAACGCCGTTAAACGGCAGATTGGTGATTACGGACTTGACCGTATCGTCAACTGGCGTACTGCCGTCAGCCAAAGAAACGCCATCGGCAGATAGCAAGGTCGGATCATAATAGACCACCAAAGAAATACGCATGAGGTCGGCCTGCTCGTTACGCAACTGCACGGAAACGCCCGCGTCCTTAATCGTATTTATGTAGGAATTCAATGCCGCAATCTGGCTGTCGGTAAGAGGCCACGGTTTGCCTTTTCTTTCACCCGCCACTTTGATATACACGACGGTGTTGCTTTCGGACGCGACAGCATATTTTACGACCCTGTCCTTTTCAATATCCGCTTCGGAAAGGTTCGAGGTGTCGTAATAATCGCTGTCAGCAACCAGCTTGTGCCCGTACAAGAATGCCTTGGTCTTGTTAACGTACCAGCGTAACGTATGCGGTTCAAGCTGTTCAATGCGGCTGTCCACTTCCGAAACGTGCAAGTCAAAGAGTTTTTCAAGCGACCACAAGGCAGCGGCAAAAACATAAAACAGGATACTTTCAATGCTTACGCGGCTGAATTGCTCGTCAAAAGTCTTGCCCGCAGTAAGCCCGTAGGCGGATATGACAGCTTGGTTTTCAATAAAACTGTCTGTCATATCCTTTTTTATTTCTTCAATAGTCCGAGCCATTGTCTGCCTGTTTAGAGGGTACGCGAAAGGAGTTCATCTATAACGGCCTTGCACCGGGTGCGGTAAGCCTTGAAGCGCGTCATTTCCTCGGCGTGTTCGGCGGTGTCGCCGTCATTGGCCAAAATGGCGATTTGCGCGTCCATGCTGAACTCGTTGCCGATAAGCCCCGCAATGAATTTATCGCGGCGGTTCTCGTCCGTAACATCAGAAGCGCATATCATCGTCGAACCGTCGGCCTGATGGCCTGTGTACTGGTAGCCCGATGATTTTTCGCCCGTTTCCTCATTCACAACTTCGGCAGCGGCCTCGTTCAGGTAAAGCAGGTAATGTTCGTTGTCAAATTTTACAAATTTCTTTCTTTCAATGTAATTTACGGTGTTCATTGTCTTTGTTTGTTAGTCGGGGTCGACCAACTTGTAAAAACAACGTTTGCCGTCCCCGATGGGTTGCTTGATTAGTTTGGCTGCGACTGGTTCGGTCAGTTCCACATCTCGCAACTGCTCTATAAGTGCTTTCGAGCCTGTGAATGTTATGTGTTTTACCCATGCTTTGACAGATTGCCCCTCATCGTCCACCTGCGGCCGTCCGTCGTCTGTTGTCAACTGCTCATATATTTCATATTGCAGCGTCAGCATTTCGTCCGCGTTAATCTTGGACTTGCCTATTTCAAAGGCGGTCAGGTGGATTTCACAATTCAGGATTGCGTCGATATGGTACTTCGTACCAGTCAGCTTGCCTTGATTTGGTTTAATATCACTAAACTTTTTCATACCGAGAATATTTATTAAATGATTACTGTTGCAATGTACCATAAAGCCCAAGCGTGAAGCCACGCGAAGCCTTATCTCCTCATCTTTCAGCCCTGCCTTGCGGAGGCGTGCCACCTCACGGCAAAGCCCTTGCTTGTTGCGTTTACGCGCAAGGCTGTGCGTATGGTAGGTTACGTAACCGACAAAGTCTATCCCCCTGCTTTCAACTGGGAATATCTGAAAGTTGCTTTTCAAAGACAGGTTGCGGTCGTTATGTAAATAGTGATTTATGTAGATTAAAATACCACTTAAATACCGTTTGCTGCCTGACAGCACCACAATGTCGTCGGCATAGCGGTAATAATAACGAACGCCTGCGTCCTCTTTGAGCAGGTGGTCGAGTTCCGAAAGATAGAGATTGGCGAAATACTGGGAAATGTAGTTGCCGATAGGAACACCGTCGGCCGATTCGATTATCCCGTCCAGCAACCAAAGCACATCAGGGTCTTTGATTTTACGGCGCACGACTTGTTTCAATATGTCGTGGTCTATGCTGGGGTAGAATTTGCGCACGTCCATTTTAAGGCAATAGCGTGTCCCCTCGGGATCGGCTTTCAGGTCAGCACGCAGCTTACGGTGCAAAGAGTGTATGCCGCGCCCTTTGATACAGGCATGGGTGTCGGCGGTGAACTGGGGTGTCCATATAGGTTCAAGTACCTGCATGATCGCCCATTGCACGACACGGTCGCAAAACGGAAGTTTATAGATTTCGCGCCGTTTCGGCTCATACTTGATAAAGACTTCATACTTCGAGGTCGCATAGGTTCGAGTTTCGAGTTCCACCTGCAACTGACGCAGGTTTTCCTCCAATTTTGCCTCGAACACTATCACCTCGTCGCGTTTCCTTTTGCCGTGAGCTGCATTGTAAAAGGCAAGCAAAAGGTTTTCTGTCGAGCAGATACGCTCGAAAAGGTAGCCTTTACGTTTCATCGGTTCTGCGGGTCTTGGGGTCTTATGGGTCTGCTTTGCTTCATCGGGAGCGGTCGAGGCTCGAAAGCCCTACTAACACCCTTTTCGGCTCGTGATTTTTTGCCAAGGGGCAAGGCTCATTATTCTTAGTCGCCTATAATTCCATTTGCAAAGTATAGGGGCGACGAGTAGTTCGCATTCGCAGTCGAAGCTGTGTTACTCGCATTCGTGTAGGACGCGCCTGCATTCGTGCCATTGTTCGCGTTACCGCCAACCGCCCGAACCTGCAAACCTACCACCGCAGAATAATGCAACCTGTCTTTCTCTTGAAAGATGCCACAAAATTAGACAATTATCACGAGACAAGCGCATATTTCCTCAAAAATTCGCCCGCCTTACGGCGGGATTTCAAGCCCGCCGACACTGTAACCATCTATCTCGGTATGTCAAAAAGTCAAAGAACGTTTTGTTTTATCGTTTTCGTTTTGGGCTTCGCCCCGTTTTCGTCTTACTCGATTTGCGGGTCTTCCGCAAAAAAGCAGAGGGGCGACGAGTAGTTCGCATACGCAGTCGAAGCCGTGTTACCCGCAGTCGTGCAGGACGCGCCCGCAGTCGTGCCATTGTTCGCGTGACCGCCAACCGCCCGAACCCGCAAACCTGTCTGTGAAGATCCGTTCGTATAGAAATAGTCGGAATAATACGTCGAGGCCGAGCCGCCGACTTCGGTAGGCATACAGCAAAGGCCGTTATAGGACTTGCGTTTGATGTAGCCCTCTTTCTGCGGGCATTCGGCCACTTTAAGCAGCCCCTCAACGCTTGACGGGTTAAAATCCGCAAACATGGATTTGGCCACATATACCTCGGTCTTTTCTCCTGCCGTCTGTGATATGGTCAAGCCGCGAACCCAACGCCACAAGCTGCCGAAGCCTGCATTTACCAAGCCAAAGAATACTGGCACGCTAAACGTATGGTATGCCTCGGATTCACTTTCTGCCGTGGCGGGCAATTTACATTCCACCAAGCCAACACCGTCTCCCATTTCAAGGCCGACACGGGTAGGGATAAGCGGATAAGTCCCGTTATAATTACCCCAATCGGGCATATTGGTAACACCCGTGCCAAATCCGCCCTGATAAAGGCCGTTGCTGTCCAGTTCTGCGTTGAAAGCGGCCTGCGAGTTGCGCGTACCCATGATAATTTCAAAAAGATACTCTACAACGGCACGGGCAACAAACCAGTTGGCCTCCCAACCCTCACCGCGCTTGCGGGCGTAATTGCCGAAATTAGTCGTGCTTATTGCTGTGGCTGGCATTCCGAGCATGGTCAGCTGCGGAGCGTCGGCTGCCGGGGCTTTCGTATAGCTGCTTGCAGTCAATGCCTTGCCGCCTCCGCCCCTATACTGTTCTGCGTCACTGATGACGGAACACAGTTTCAGGTTTGTCCGATCCATGACGGCAGCGTCCATCCAACTGATTCCGCCTGCGGGTACATATATCGAATTTTTGCCCGCAATAGGTGCGAATGTGACGGCAAGCACCGTATTATTACCCTCTTTCCATGTCGTGAAATAGTGGGCGTTCCAACACCACATACACTGCCCCATCGAGCCGTCGAGTGCGGCGGGACTGCCGTCCTCGAAGCGGGTACTGTCCACGGGGTCGAGTTTGCGGCGTGTCCTGTCGTCAGCCACCAAATAACGGCCGAGACCTAATTTCTTGGGCAGGTCGCGCAACGCCTGCAAACTGCCGTAATGACCCGCCGCCGTCGGGGTGGCGTTGTTCTCGTTCCAATAGCGGCCTGCGATAGGATTGCTGGCGTTCTCAACCGCCGCACCGAGTTCCGCCTTGCGGGTCTCGCCCGTCTCGTCCATTACCTCGATGAGCATTTGGCCGACCGCACCTTGTGCGTCTTCCAGTTCGTTAATGCGTTTGCCGTTTTCAAAGGCTGCAAGCATTGAAACGAGTTTGTTTTCCTGTTCTGTTGTTAATGCCATGATTGAATTGTATTAAGTTAAACGTATATTTCCGTCTGCGTCGAGGCGTAACGAGCTGCCAGCCATACGGACTGACGGATCAACCACCTCTATATTGATTGTCTTGTAATATGCCACGCCTGCCGTGGGTACGACGTGTACGCGGCTTGTGCCTGCGTGCTTGGCCACGACCTTGCCGTCAGGTTCTACATCGCAGGCTATGCCGTCGGACAGGAACAGCACATTTTGCAGGGCATAGTCAGGTTTTACCACGGCAGCGATATATTGCGCCACACCGTTACCGAGCGTTATACGGACTGGGTGGGACACACGCAAGCCTGTGGGGACGTTACGTGCTGCCGCTTCCACCTGCTCGGCCATACCCTCCAACTTTTGGCGTGTCTGTTCCGTGTGTTCGGCTGCGGCTTCCGCATTTGCCGTGGCGGCCTGTGCGCCATTCGTAGCTTGTATGCAGTTTTTGGCCGCCGCATTTCCCGAAGCAGCCGCCTCGGTGCAGGACTTGATGGCCGCCTCGCTTTCTGTTTTCAAGTTTTCCGCCTGTTCCTTGGCCGAATTGGCGGCTGTTTCTGCTTTCCGCGCCGCTTCATTGGCTTTATTAGCCGCGTCCTCGGCTGGCCGTTTCAGTTCGACAAGTTGGGCAGGAGTAAAGTCCTCAAAGGTAAAAGCGTCGCCTTTTTCCCCTTTCAGGGCGGCCAACTGCTCGGCGGTAAAATCTTCGTATGTGAATGCCTTTCCACGTGTATAGGAAGCAAGCAGGTCGCTTTCCAGTACGCCGTCATCATCACTGCTCCATTGCCACAACTGTATATTCAGGCACTCGGGATAATAAACGTTCTGCACACCGTCGCCAAACAGGGCATTGTCAAGGGACAGGCGGAGTTCGTGTTTCAAATCGCCCTCGCCGAGGCGGTGGTCTTTGAACATGACCAGCACCGCGTCGCCGTCGGCCACACAGTTGGTATAAACGCCGCCAATACGTGAAGCCTCGAACACACGCCCCGCTTTCACCCAATAACGCAGGGTAAAATCCACGTCGGGCAGGCTGACGGTTTCACCTTGTGCGCTGCGGAAACGCTCGCGCAACACAAAGTCGGATTTGTAGTTTATGTGCCGTATCTTTTCCATCACGTCAATCTTATGTTGCCGCTGCCGTCAAGACGGATATTCCCCTCCGCCATGCGCATGCGTGGCGGGACTACCGCAATAAGCAGCTGTTTGAAAAGCCGTGTATTTCCCGAAGCCACCACATTGACCTTGCTCACACCCACGGCAAGCGGCGTGATCCTGCCGTCGGGGGTTACTTCAAGGGCTTTGTTGTCGCCGATGAACAGAACGCCGCCAAGTCCGAACTTGGGCAGGGTCTGCGCCTCGATACGCGGCTGAGCCATATTGCTGACGGTGATTTCCGTCGGCGATTTCACGTCTATGCGGGTAGGCTGGTAAAGGTTTTGCGAACTCAGCTTGCCGACCAGTTCCTCCACCAGTGCGCGAGTGGCATTCGCCTTTTGCGCGGCAACTTCCGCAGCCTCGCGTGCCTCGTCCGTCCCTGAAAGGCGACGGTCTATGTCGGACGTAATTTCGCCGACATTGGTGTCAAGGAACAGCGCGAGCGCGTCGCGCACGCTGCCGCATGTATCTATGAGTTCCACAAAAAGGCTGCCCACCTGTTCAGCAGTTACGCTTTTGGCCATGACCGCGTCGCGAATGGCGACGGCCTTTTTTTTCAATAGCGCGGTGTCCAGTTCCGCGACTTTGTTCTCTGTCAATTCCATTATGCAAATACTATATCAAATGGGTTATCGAATAGGCGCGTAAGGACTTGCCCGCTTCCTGACACGATTTCCTTGCCGTTTTCCAAATCGGTAATAATCTGGTCTATCTTATCCACTGGCACATCGTCGGAAGGTTTGACCTGCGGCTGTTCGGTCGCAGGCAGTGCATAGGCCGTGGCAAGCAGTGCGTTCCATTCGCTCACCTCCATGTCTGTGGCGGGGACAATCCCGCGCAACGCATATTCCTGCTGCACTTTGGCATTTACGGTGTCGGCAACTTCCCACGTAAGCACCTGACCGTCACTCAGGCGATCGGTAATGCCGAGGCCGTTGCGCTCGGCCAAGGAGAAAACTCCCTCTATGCCACCGAGACACTGCACCGATATGTCAAACAGGCTCTGCCTGTCCTTTACTGTTACTTCCATTATTCAACCGTTACCGTACTTTCGTCTGTTATGCTCACTTTGCGGACTTCCACGCCACAGGCTTTTATCATCTTCTTGGCACGGGCTGGCCACATCACGTCCTTTTCCCCACCGAGTTGCAGGCGGGTTTCCGCACCTATCAAAGGCAATTCCTTGAACTCGCCACGATTGGCAAGCAGCACATTCTCCACCACCTGCACCTCACAGGGGACTATGGCCGCCGTCTTACGTTCTACAAGCAGGTCGCCTGTCGTTATGTCCGTTACAAGTCCTTTCATTGCTTTACTTTTTCATTCTCGTAATCTTCACGTCTGACTTCCTTATGCTTTTTGGTGATGGCAGGCACTGTTATGGGGGATAAATTCGTCTGTGCCGTTGCCGAACCGCTTACTGCCACCGATGAAGTCGGCAGCGTATGGGTGTGGTTATTGAAAGCGTCTATAAGTTCATTGATTTTATCTGTAATGTCTTTTACCTTGATTAACCCGCCCAACTTTCCACCATTAAGCACCACGCCGTCAGCAGTCAGTTCCGCACTGGTTTCTTCACCTACATAAATGCGCGCGCCGTCTTCGTCCAACACCGCACGGGTGGTCTTGTCGCTGACGACCACCTCCACGCTTTCCACATCATCGGTCAACAGGACAACGCCCGCACTGCCCTCGGCCACAAAACCGACCACGACAAAACTGCCGACACGCGGAAAGGACACGACACCGAAATTGCTGCCTTGGTTGGCCTGCAAGTTCACACTCAGCAGAGGCGCACCCTCGTCCAACGGGGTACAGTCCACCGTGCGTGTGTCTTTATACACTTTATCCACCGTACACATGAGGCTGACCGTAGGGCGGCCGCCTTGTGCCATTTTCCTGATTGTTTCTGCTATCCCGCTCATTCCGCTATCCTCATGCCGAGCGTGATTTCCTGACGGAATCCGCCCGTTCCGTATTTGATTACATTTTTCTTTACCTGATAAACGCCTTGCTTCTCGCCGTCTATCTTTATGCCGATGGCTGTCAGCTTATCCACCAACTGTGCCCCGAACGTGGTAAAACTGCCTGTAAGGCCATCATATTTCAAGCGTTTGATTTCCTGTTTCGCCCATGCTTTAAGTTCGCTTTCGCTCTTGTTGTAGGTGTGCAGCGTGCGGTGCTCACCGTCTGCGTCGCCGACTTCCACCTTGATTTTCTTGTTGTCAGGCATGAGCGACACGGCTTTTACGCGCAAGCGGATATTTGCAGCCCGCTGCTGTTCAAGGTTTTGGTCGCTGATGATATTTATACCCGTGGCAAATACTTGTGTGGGGCGGTCGGTGCGCTCAAAGAGAACACCACAGTATAGTGTGGGCTGGCCGTCCTCATTACGGAAGAAACTGCGAACGCCGTTCTCGCGCAGGTGGCCGAGCAAGGCGGCCACGGTATCGGCAGTTACGCGGTACTGCCCGAGGTGCTGTTCACCCATCACTTTGATTGTATAAGGCAGGTCTTGTTCTTTCAGCAGCGTTTCAATGGTAACGCTCGTGTAGGCTTTCTTCTTCGTCGGGGTCTGTTTGAGTTTGAACATCTCATCTTCACAAGTCAGCACGACGGGGGTCTTGAAGCCCACATCACGCACATAGCCCACAAAGGCGGGTTGCAGGGTATCGTCATAACCGAGCCACACCTTTACGCCATCACCGCGCCGCACCGGGATTTCCGTCGAGCCGTCCCACTTGATACGTTTCGGCAGTGTGATTTTGCAAACATCGGTCAGCTGTTCGGTGTCGAGGGTGATTTCCACCTCCGTAACCTTGTCTATCTGCCACGTCTTCGCGCCCGTTATCTCTATTTTAGCCGAAAGCCTGTACATTTGAAAGGTATTTAATCGGTAATTAAATGCTGTTTAATAATCGGTGCTGTACACGTTGTATTCCTCATCGCTCACGGCTGAAAGGCTTACACTTTGGTAATTGCTGGCCGTGTCCTGCGTAACGGAAAAACTTTTTATCACAAGGCGGTTGATGTCGAACACGTCCAAAAAATCGCTTTGCACGGAAAGGGCAGCCTTTTCGTCCAGAAAGGTACGCAGTTCCCGCAAACCGTCGGCAGGGTATTCGTCCACGATTACACCGTCACGGACGGCGGCAATCCCCACTACGATATTGAGGTTATAGTCTCCGTCATTGATATATTCTTTCACCGTGCCGTCCATTCCGACCATCTGCGTGGAAACAATGTTTTTCTGACGGCTCACGGCCACGACCGCGTCATTCATCACCAAACGGTCGCCAGCAGCGTTCTCGAACGTCAGGCAGCAAAGCACATAACGCTCCGTCCAATAGCTTTTGTCGGTTATCGGACTGGTAAGGCCGTGCGTAGTCAGATTATTGCCGCTCCCGTCCCACGATGGCTCTTTACCTGTACGGGAGGGCTGGAAGCGGTAAAGCAATCCTTTGGCCTGTGTGGCAGCACCTGCCGCCACAAATATGAAACTTACAGGGGATAACATCACATTGCTAAATTTACATCATTCAATGCCGAAAGCAGGGCTTCGGCCACCATATCTTTGACACGCGAAACATCACCTTGCAGGTTGGTCGTATGTACCTCGAAACGCTCCACCAGCTTGTCCACGTTTACCGTTATGCTTCGGATTTTCTCACTGCCTGACGTGCCGCCTGCCACCGTTCCAAGACTACCTGCCGTGGGGTCGGGCTGAACCGATGGCGGATCGACATGCGGAACTTCTCCCGAGGTGACCGTGCCGTTTTGCTTCTCTTTGGCGTTCTTGGCCGCGTCCTCTTTTTGGGCCGCCGCCATTTCCGCGTCGTATGCCTCGTTAAAAGCCTTGCCTATCTGACTGCCATAGTCGGAAAAGCCTCTTTTCAACTTGGAGAGTGCCGCGTCTATGCCGTCGCCGTCAAGGCTGAAACAGGCTTTTATCAAATCGCCGATGGCACTGAACGTCTGTTTGGCCAGTTCTCCGATACCTGCAAACACAGTCTTGAAAGAAGCCCAAAGCCCTTTCAGCACGGCGCGGAACTTGGCCGACGTATTCCAAAAATGCACACCTATGGCCACAAGGGCGGCAATGGCAGCGGCAATCCAGCCGATGATCGGAATGTTCATAATGGCCACGCCGACCGCACGGCAGGCAGTAACGGCAGCCAGTTTGAATGCGCCGAAAGACGCGGAAGCAATACCCGCAAAAGTGGCAGAGGTAGCACCGCCCGTTACCAATGAGACAACCAGCGCGCCAAGACCTTTCAGGGCTTGGAACACGCCGACCGTGGAAAAACGTAACACGGCCAGCGTGGCGCGGGCTATATTGACCAAAAATCCGTTGGAGGCAAACTGTCCCGTTACCAGTTCACGGTTCATCAGCAGCAACTGAATGCGTGCAGGATATATGCTCCTTTGGATAGCCGACCACACGGAAGCCCACTGTAACCCCTTCACCCACGCCATGCCTTTACCTATGCCCAAGATTAAGGGTATCAGCTGTGATATAGGAACAAGGGTCTGCGCCACAACGCTGGCATAAATGCCGAAGTCGCCCGTCAGGTTGGCCACGCTTATTTTGGCGTCCTCCAACAATTGATTCAGGCGTGCCTGCTTTTCCGCCTTGCTCTCCATGACAATGGCCGCTTGTTCCTCTGCCGACGCTGTGCCTGTAATGGCAGTTGTCAGCCTGCCGAGTTCGTCGCTGCCCTGTACCAAAGCGCGGGCGGCGTTGGCGTTCTCCATACCGAAAAGTTTGGAGAACAACGCAGCGTCCCCTAAAACAGGTTTGAGCATATCCAACCGTTCTTTGAGCGACATGCTCGTGTCTGCGAGCTTTACCACATCAATGCCAGCGGCCTGCAAGGCTTCTCGGGTGTCCTTGGGCATGAAACGGCCTTGTCCGAGTATGGCCAACGTATTACGCAAGGCCACACCGCCCTCGCTGCCTTTCTTGCCTGCCTTGTCAAGCACCTGTATGGCAGCGTTGGTTTCCTCGAAACTGACGTTGGCGGCTTTCGCTGCCATACCGCACTGCTCCAATGCCACCTTGATGGCGGGAAGTTCCGCGCTGCCCGCCTGACCAGCCGCCGCCATGACATTCATCATTTCAGCCATCTTGCGGCTGGCCTCCATCGGATCGGCCAAACTCACGCCGTACTGGTTCATGGCCGTTGTCAAGACCTCGGCGGCGGCCGTGCCGTTATTGCCCATCAGTTTACTGGTGGTCTGTATGCTGTTGCCCATCGCCTGCAAGGCTTCGGGGAACTTGCCCAATTCAGGGGACAGTTGCGAAAGGAGTAGCTTGTAGCCCTCCACAGCCGTGGAAGCGTCCGTACCGAACACCTTTGCACTGCTGCGGGCATATCCCTCTATTTCGGAAAGGGTTTTTCCTGTTACTCCCGCAACGGCACTCAAATCGTGCATTTGGCGGTCAAGGGACACGCCCGCCTCGGTAAAGCCACTTATGGTATTGCTCAGTTTCTCCGCGTAGTTGCTGGCTAAGTCAAGCACGGCAAGCCCCTGCGCAAAGCGGGTAACTTTACCCTGCGCACCCTCAACAGAAGCGGAAAACCTGCCTGTGGCCTCCGTTATTCCGTTGATGGTGGCAGAATAATTACCCCCGATATTAAATAGATAGTCGAAACTTTGCATACCTCGTTTTTTTTCCTTACTTTCGCAGTGTGTTAATTGTAAACATTATGAATATGTTAGACAGCATAATGGCGTTTTTCCTCCAAGTGGCCACGGTGATGATTTACATCGGGCTGCTCGTTATGCCGTTTTACCTTGTCTTTGCCTTTGTCCGCGCATGGCGTAAGGACAAAAGAGCCTCACGATCCACCGCCGAACAACGCGGCTAACATTTCGGCGTGTTTCTTCAAACGCCAGTTTTCCAGCCATAACGCCTGCGCATAATGCGCCGCCCAGTCCTCATAACCACCAACCGTCGGGTCTATGCCCAAATTGGAACGTATCAAGGCGCAGCCTTTCTCAAAACCTGCCAAACCGTCGTCGTCAGGCAGCAGGTGCGCCTCTACAAGTTTTTTATGGACGACAGGCAACTGCTGAACATATCACCCAGTTTCTTGGTCACTTCCAAAAACAGGATAGCGTCCTGCCTCAGTTGCGAACTTCCACCCAGCCAACAGTTGTCGAACATCACTTCGGCACTTTTGATTTCGTCCGTTTTGGCGACTTTCGTAACGGCGGCCATTGTTTCCAATTTCGGGCGATGGAAATAGCCGACGTGCATTTCGTCGCCGTCCACCACGTCAATGCGCAGCACCTTGCCGTGTTTCTGTTTCCACTGCGCCACCTGTTCGGGGGAAATGCCGCCGTCGATGGTTGTCTGAACGGCCTTTTCCATGTCTTTTTCTGTCTTGTTTTCCATACTTTTGTTTTTTAGTGATTCCATTCTATATGGGACGGGACAAGTTCAAGTTCCACCTCCTGCCCAGTATCGCCCTCTTTCCATTTGCGGCTGTTGCCTTTGAACTGACAGTTACGGATTTTGTCCGTGGTTACAATACCGCTGTCGGGAAGATAGGTTACTGTAATGTCAAAGGGGGCGATGTCCTGTATGCGACCGTTGGGGGCTTGCCGCTGGATAGCCTCCACTTCTTCCTGATACAGGATAATTTTTGCCGAGGGAGTGATACGGCCTTTTGCTCGGCCGACGGGGTGGCGGCCAGCACCGTACTTGTTGACCACTTCCTGATCGTCTCCGTATTCCACTCCGACAATGCCTGTTACAGGCACGCCGCTGATAGAGGTAACGATGTCCGCCCAAGAGTAGAGCATTCCGTTTACCAAGGGAATGCCGTTGTTGATTGTACTTGCCATTGTTATACTGATTTAGCAAAACCGATTTTAATTTTGAATTTACGCATTACGCCTACGGCCACTTGATTGATGACAATTTCCACCTCACTGGTACTTAATACGTCCTGTTCAGGGTCGATTTCCACCTTGTAGCCGCTGAGTTCGCCAGCCTTTTCCATATCTTCCAATGCTTTATTGGCCGTGGTTTCAAGGTGGGTTACACTGTATGACTGCATTTTGCCCGTTTCGGGGTCTATATAGACGTTTCCGCCCAGTTCGGGAATGAGGTAGGTGCGTATGCCGCGCACAGCCTTATCCATCGTCCGCACGCTTTCGATCATGGCATAGTCGCTCGTGGCACTGTCCATCGTGTGGCTGTCGCTCACATAACTGCCAGCCTGTCCCACATGGGTAACAAGAAACAGGTAACGTGCCGCGTCCAGCTGCTCGATGAGCGCGCTGTCAAGATTGCGCAGGAGCGTGCCGTCCCCAAAGGCAGGGACGGAAATACCAGTGGGAAACTGCTTTACCCAACTGATGGACTGGTGGACGGCGGCAGCCGAAAGCAAACCGAGCATTACACCGATACTGGACACGCTGCTTTTCGTGGCTTTGTTGTCAGCATGAGTGTAGAGTTCCGCACCCGTATCGCTTCCTGCCTGCGAGATTACCACACTGACACGGCACTGGTTCGCCCCCGCTATGTCGGTCGGCAACTGCTTGACGTTTTCCACTTTCGGGGCATAAAGAACGGAAAGCGGCGCGTTCACAAGGTCGAGCGCGTCGGCCACGCCTTGAATGGCCGTCAGGTCGGCGGCGGCAAATGCCTTGTCGCCGCACCATATACCCATCTGCCGAATACGGCCACCCGCAAAATTCTGCACGGTCTTGATTTCGGCAAAGGTGTACGATTCCGCTTTGGCGAAAAGGCCGACATAAAGCGATATGGCGGGATTGACACGGAATATCTCGGAAAGATGATAATGCAGCACCCTGACCGCCCAACTGTCCGCGTCGGCTGTGATACCCAACGCCTCCGCCGTGTCGATAGTGGAAACGGCCTGCACACGCTCCGTCTTGAAAGCCTCGGGGGTTTCCTCACTGGTCAGATAGGCGATAAAGCCTGAAACATGGTCTTCGCCCGCCAGACTTTTAGGCACGTTGCCGTTCTGTCTTATGATTTCCAGTTTATTCATTCCCGTTACTTTTTAACTGTCAATATACTACGGTTTGACAGGTTGGCGGCGTGGTTTTTCGCGTCGCTCTCCTGCTTGAACACCATGCCGTCGGAGGTTACGAAAACCTGCGCGAAGCCGTGTTCTTGAATGGCGGCCTTACCGACCTTTTCCAGTACGCTGGTAGTCTTTTTCTTGTCGGCTGTGTCCTTGTTTTGTTCAGCCGCCTTTCCTTTCTTGGCCTCGGCCTGCTCTTTCGGAGCGATGGCGGTCTGCTGGGTGGTTTCTTTATTTTCCATTTCTTACGAATTTGATTAGTTTGTACAATAGCCATAAGGCGATAAATAACACGGGGATCAGCAGAATGCGCTGCAACTGGCTTTTCAGGCTGTCCGCAAAGGAGGGCTTTTCTTCGGCCGTTTCTCCTGTTGTTTCCAGTTCTCGGCTGTGGTCTGCGGTCTGCTGGCGCACATCGGTGTCCACCTGTACCTGACCCGTTGCCTTTTCTTCCGCACACTCTCTGCTTGTGGACTTCTGACGAACCACGACTTTGACTGGCGGCAGCCCTGTACTGTCCGAAGCGGGCTTGTCGGTATCAAACAGTATGATGTCCGTTTCAACCTCGTCCGTGCGGCTCACAAGCCGCTGCATTTCGGTTTGTACGGTTTGGCGCACCATACTGTCAAGCCGTGCCTGCACATCTTTATTTAGCGTTCTTTCCGCTTCGCTGCGTATCACCTGCCTCTGCGACGAGCAACTCGCGAGACACAGGGCAACTGTCAGCCATAGGGCATGTCGGTATCTTTTCAACCGCTTTCCTGAATTTGTCCACATCTTTGCGCAATGATTTGATTTCAGACCTGAGCGGGGTTACAATATGCTCCATAAGGATGTCGCTCGCCTTGCGCACGTTTTCCAGTTCATTGCTCTCCACTTCCGTAAGGGTCTGTTTCATTTCGGCGCGCAGCTTGCCGAGTTCCAAGTCATATTTCTGACGGAGGACACGGCTGTTCACCCATGCCCCCAAAGGGGCGGATATGGCGGCCACAATGGCCGACACGACTATGGTTGTAATTTCTCCGCTCATTCCTGATTTACTGGTTTATGCCGATACTTTTAAGCCATTGGGGGACATCGAACGACGGGCAGGCTTTTGCCGCCAGCTGGTTATGCCCCACGATTTTGACTGTGGGGTGCTTGCGGTGAAAGTCCAGCACATAGCGTTTCAACGCCTCTTTTTGGGCTGGTGTACGGGTGTCCTTTGCTTTCTGTACATTGTTGGCATCTACACCGCCCGCATAGACGATATGCCTGCTCACACTGTTGTAACCCGCCGCTCCGTTCGTTATCTCCCAAGGATCAACATTCGCGTCTTCATTGTTCGCCACCAAACGCTCCACGCGGCCGTCCGTATGGATAAGGTCGGTATAACCTACCTGCTTCCAACCTCGCCCGCCCGCACTGACGGGGGCGGTGTGCCACCGCCTAATATCGGCTGCGGACACATCGCGCCCCTCAGGGGTGGCAGTACAATGGATAACGAGATATTTTAACTTTGCCATTTCTTACGCTTTTGCCGGAATGTCTGATATAATCGCACCAAGGCTGTTTTCCGCTTTCAACGGCAGACAAATGCCCCACTTGCGGAAGTTCACGAGGTTGCGGTGATAAAGCGGATCTTTGGAAGCCTCGCTGTGGTAGAACTGAACCGAACCGTTGGCTTTCATCATGCGACCGTTGAAATAGAACACGGAAGCCTGACGGTCTGTGGCGGAGGCAGGTACTGCGCCCCAAGCGAGTTTCGTCTTGTCCGACACCTTGTAATGCGGCGTACCGTCGTATTCGTAAATATCGAAGCCGTACAGACGGGCGATTTTACCCTCCGTCTGATTAATGTTGTAGTGATCCTTGAACTTCTGGTCGGTTTCCAACAGGTCATTGATATGGTCGCTGCACAGTACCATGATACGGTCTTTCTTCGGCATTTTCATCTTGTCGCAGGTTCTTTTCGCCGCCAAAAGGTCGTTTGCCGTAAACTTCTTGCGTGTGCCGTCGGTCGTAGTTTCGCCTGTGGTAAGCAATACGGGCGTGGTGTCCGTGTGCTTGCTCGGCGCAATGGCGTGGATAGCCTTTTCGCAAACTTTCTCACGCAACGATTCACGATGTCTTTCCTGAACGCTGGCCATCTTGTCATAACTGCAAGCGTGCAGTTCATCATCGGTTACAGGCGTGGCCGTGGTGTCGAAATAGTCGAGTGTAATAGGTTTGTCCGCATCTTCAAGGGTCTCGATGTTCAACGGATATGTCTTATTGTTCACAAGGACGGTCGGGTCGCCGCCGATTTCAGTAAAATGGATAACGTCATTGTCCACATACTGGTCATAACTGCGAATGCGGTCATACCAGCCCAGACTTTCGGCGGCAGTGCGGAACGCCTTAATCATTTCACCTGTCCAAATCTCTGTGAACACGCCCTCGCAGGCAGCACCTTTCGGCAGGAACGATCCCGCAACAAGCGACACTACATTACCTGCAACCGCACCAGTCAGGGCACTGCCACCCAATACCGTGGAAATGGTTGCACCCGCCACGCTGTTAAAAGCTACGGCGGCAATCAACGCGACAAAAGCCGCAAAATAAATCTTAAAATTCTTCATTATCGACTATAAATAAAAGTTACACATTCAGGCCGTATTCGGCTTTATACAGACGGGCGTATTCCGTCGGATTCTCTTTTTTCAGGGTCGGCACTTCATCGGCAGGCACTTCCGACAACTTCGCGTATGTCTTATGACCGCCTGCGGGCTGGTCGCTATGCTGGTGAATGACCTCCGTAGGCTTCTTGGTCGGTTGCATAAGTTCCAGCGTTGTGCGCAGGCTTTCAATACCCGCAGTCTTGCCGAGGTTTACGAAATGCTCCTTTTTGTCCTCTGTGATACGCTTTTCCGCGACCGCACCGTCCACAAGGGCGGTAATACTGGCGAGTTGGAGGCTGTCTGCCTTGTCCGCCTTTTCTTTCAGCAAGCGCAACGCGCTCACCGCTTCCTGCTCGGTGGCCGCTTCGGACAATCCGAGCAATTGCAAAATTTCCTTGTTCATGCTTGATTTTAATTGGTTGTTTGAATTATCGTTTGTGTCCTCAGAGGCAGTTCCCGAGGACGGTTTTTCCCTATCCAGTTCCAACAGGGGCAGAACATCGTTCGCCTCACCCGCCGCAAGTCTCAACATCTTGCCGCTGGTGTCGTACAGTTGCAGGGCTTCGTCATTGCCGCCCATATCCACGATACTGACTTCTTCCAGCTTGCAGCGCACAATGGTCGCACGGGTCTGCCCCTGCACCAAATACTCGGGGGCGTTGCTTACTTCCAGTATGGCAATGCCAGCGGAAGCCATGCGCAGAAAACCGTTCTCCCACTTGCTTTCTATCTTCTTGGCAAAATCGTCGTTTTGGTCGAACACAGGCGTGCCGATAAGACAGTCGCCATCTATACGCAGATTTTCCATGCGTCCGATGGGCATGGAATCACGCTCGAAACTGCGGCGGTGCATCCACAAAAGGAGCGGATTTTTCCGATACTGGGTCAGGTCTATGCCCGACGTAAGGACGCGGCTGCCGTAACAGTTCAGGCCGCTGGTGCTTATGATTACTTCCTTTGCCATTCGTCTTGTCTTAAAAAATGCGGGCTGCCGTCCAAATGCAAAAAGATGGGGACAACCCGCGAACACAATCTTATTTACCTCAAAACTATTGTTTGTTGCGGGAGTGGGAATCGAACCCACGACTTTGAGGGAATGAACCTCACGAGCTACCGCTGCTCTATCCCGCGATGTTTTACGCTGCAAAGTTGCAGGGATTAAAACGCCCCGACAAAAAGAGTGTAAAACTTTGCATATCTTTTTTTTAGTATCGCCGAAACAGGCCACTTTTGCACCGTAAAAAACGCCCGCATGGGTTATGTATCACAATCAAATATGAATGGCAACAAAGAAAGAACTCGAAGAAAAAAGAGAGTACGCACGCCTGCTTTTCATGCAGGGGGAAACGCAAAAGGTCATTGCGGAAAAAGTCGGCGTTTCAGCCGTAACGGTCAATAAATGGGTCGCGGAAAACGGCTGGCAGGAACAGCGGGCGGCGGCGAACATCACGCGCCCCGAACTGGTGAACAAACTGCTGCACACCATAGACAGGCTTATCGAACAGGTGAATGAAAGTGAAGACCCCGAAGCGATGGCGGGACTGGGCGACAAGCTGGCCAAATTATCGACCACTATTGAACGCCTCGACAAAAAAGCCTCCATCGTGGACGTGATAGAGGTCTTTATGGCTTTCAGCAAATGGATGCAGTTCCGCATGTCGTTTGACGATGAGATTACACCCGAACTGCTCAAAACCATCAACAAGTATCACGACCTGTATATCAACGAACTGTTGCAAAACAAATTCAACTAACGGCCTATGGCTTCAAAAGCGGATTTAAAGGAAGCCGTCGAAAGATGGCAGAAACACTGCGAAACGGTGCAGCAGGCCACCGTCGTAAATACTGCGGAAACGGCAAGGGACAAGGTGGCGCGTATCAAGCGCGTGCGTGCCGACTATGCCGCTTTCGTGGACTATTATTTTCCGCACTACACCGTCAATCCCGAAACTGGCAAGCAGACACCGTGCGCACCGTTCCACATCAAGGCGGCGAACAAGGTTCTGAAAGAACGCAACCTCAAAGCGGCTTTCAAATGGCATAGAGGTGCTGCCAAATCCACCCATTTGGATATTTTCATACCGCTGTGGCTCAAATGTCAGGAGACACGCCAGCTTAACGTCATGGTGCTGGTAGGCAAAAGCGAGGACAATGCGAACACCCTGTTGGCAGACATTCAGGCGGAATTACAGTTCAACCAACGGTATATTCACGATTTCGGAGAACAATATAACAACGGTTCATGGGAGGAGGGCGAGTTCGTAACCAAGGACGGAACGGCATTCTTCGCACGTGGTCGCGGGCAGTCGCCACGCGGACTGCGCTACCGTTCACACCGTCCCGACTACATCGTTATTGACGACCTCGACGATGATGAGCTTTGCGAAAGTCCCGCCCGCGTCACACGCCTGACGAACTGGGTAAAAGAAGCCTTATTCGGAGCATTGGACGGCGGACGCGGGCGTTTCATCATGGTGGGCAACCTCATCGCCAAAAACAGCGTGTTGGCCAATATCTGCGCCATTGACGGCGTACACGTATCGCAGGTGAACATTTGGGATAAATACGGCAATGTGTCATGGGCGGCTAAATGGTCGCCCGAGGAAGTGAGAGCCATCGAGAAGTTCCAAGGCTACCGATCGTTTCAAAAGGAATACATGAACAACCCCATCACCGAGGGCGCGGTATTCCGTAACGACTGGATCAAGTGGGGAAAACTGCCCGAACTTAAAAAGTTCGATGAACTGGTACTGTACATCGACCCCTCATTCAAAGGCACGACAAAAAATGACTACAAGGCAGCAAAACTGTGGGGAAAAACAGGCTCGCAGTTGTGGCACATCAAAGCGTTTGTAAGACAGTGCAGCGTGGCCGAAATGGTGCGTTGGCTGTATGACCTGTACGAATGGAGTTTGCAGCAGGGTATCGCGATAAAGTGGTACATGGAAGCCAATTTCATGCAGGACACGATTTTGGACGAGTTCCGCCGCGAGGGCGATTTACGGGGCTATCAGTTACCAATCAGCGCGGACAGGCGCAAGAAGCCCGACAAGTTCCAACGTGTCGAAGCCATAAGCCCCCTGTGGGAACGCGGTTTTGTAACATATAACGAAGCGGAAAAGGACGATCCCGATATGCAGGCGGGTATCGAACAGACACTTGCTTTTGAAAAAGGTATGCGTGGCCATGACGACGCACCCGACGCCGATGAGGGTGCGATATGGTATCTGCAACGCGACACACGTATAAGTAGTTTCACCCCGTCGTTCGGCAGACGGAACAATGCAAAAAATGTATCATGGTAAGAAAATTAATCAAGGCTTGGGTCTTTGAATGGCGCATGAAACGCGCCATCAGAAAAGCGAAGCACGACGCTGAACTGTACGGCAAGAAATTCCTTGTACTGGTGTTTCACGGAAAACCTGTCGTCGTTTCCATGCAGGGAATTAAGCAACTGATCAGGAAACGCCGTTTTTCAAAGGATTTCACGGCTGAAAAGGCAGTGAAGTGTGCAATATACATCGCATGCCCGAACACTAAAAATTAGGCCGAATGTTCCTCACTGTTGAAGATTACAGAAGCGTGTGCGACGACTACGAAATGGAGCAGCTTTCCGCACTGACGGACGATCGGTTGGCGGCGGAACGTGCGGCACTGGAACAGATAGGAAGCTACACGCGACACCGATATGACATGGAAAAGGCATTTGCAGCCGAGGGAGAGGACAGGAACGCCATGCTGGTGCAGTGTGCCGTGAACATCACGCTTTGGCTGATGATACACCGCCTGCCGCAGAACATGGGACACGAGCGGCGCGAATGCCTGTATAACGACAGCATAAAGTGGCTGCGGGACGTGCAGAGTTCAAAGGCTTCACCCGAGCTGCCCACCTATGTGAGCTGCGACGGAGACACGGACGCGCACAATCCCGTGCGATTCGGCTCAATGCCGCCCAACAGATACGATTATTAAACGGTATTTAATCACTTGTTAAATGGATATTATAAGCAGCATAAAACAGGTATTTTCACGACCGGCCAACGCCAGCGCGGAAATGGACAGGCTGGTGCGGTTTGCCAAAAGCAAACAGGGCATTAAGCTGACCGCACAACTCATGCAGCAGACCGACAGTCTGACAAAAAAGGACATTGCCGTATGGAGGCAGGCGTGGCAGGCGGCCATCAGTGTGGAAACACCCAACCGCGCACGTCTGTACGACGTTTATACGGATTGTACAGTGGATTTGCACCTGACGGGCTGTATCGGCCAACGGAAAGGCAAGACCCTGCAAAAGGAGTTCCGTTTGGTCGGCAAGGACGGCAAGGAAAACGAAGCAGCCACAGTCTTGCTGAAAAAGGAGTGGTTTTTCGACTTCATGGACTTGGCTCTTGACAGCCGTTTTTGGGGACACAGTCTCATACAGTTAGGGGATATTATACGCGACGAGGACGGTATGCGCTTCGACGGTGTGGAACTCGTACCGCGCAAACACGTATGCCCTGAGTATGGTGTAATTACACGCGAGCCTGCCGCCGACTGGCGCACTGGCATACCGTACCGCGAAGGGGATTTCGCACTTTGGTGCATTGAGGTGGGCAAGCCCAAGGACTTGGGGCTGTTGCTCAAATGCGCACCCTCCTGTATCAGCAAAAAGAACATGCTGGCCTTTTGGGACATGTTCGGCGAGATATTCGGCGCACCCATGCGCGTGGCACGTACCAACACCACGGACGAAAAGGAACGCAGCCGCATAGAACGGTCGCTCGACAGTATGGGAGCGGCGTTTTGGGCGTTGTTCCCCGAGGGTACGGATATAGAAATTAAGGAGAGCAGCCGAGGCGACGCATACAACGTGTACGACAAGCGCGTGGATAGGTGCAACAGTGAGCTTTCCAAAGGCACGCTTATGCAGACGATGACCATCGACAGCGGATCGTCCCTTTCACAGTCGGAAACGCACCTCGAAATTTTCGAGGACGTTGTCGCGGCTGACGCTCGTATGATTTCTTGCATTGTGAACGACAAACTGCTCCCACTCATGGTAAAACACGGTTTTCCTGTGAAAGGGCTGTCATTTGAATGGGACAACGCGGCCACTTTCAGCCCTGCGGAGCAGCGCGAGATGGAGCGCGTACTGTTGGAATACTACGAAATAGACCCGCAGTATTTCATCGACAAATACAACGTGAACATCACAGGAATACGCCAAGCAAAAACGCAGCCAGACGCTTTTTTCGGGTAAGCCCCACGCAAACCGTGGGGCTGCGCAGCGGGTACGAGGCTTTCAACACGGCCGTGGAAGCTCTGTACAAAAGCGAAATAATGACACTGGCCGACAAGGACAAACGCCCCTTTGATTTTGACGACACGCTTTTTGAAGCCGCCGCAAGGTTGGTGTATGAAAGCAGGGGCTTCGATTTGTCGCAACTGGAAGACCCTGCTGCGAGGGCGGTCATTGAAGAAACGCTGCGGGTGCTTTCCACGGCCATAGGCAGCGGGCTGCCTCACGAAGTGCCTGCCACCTTGCGCCATGCGCTTGAAAACAACGCTTTCATATTTTCAGGCTTCAAGACGTTCCACGCTATGCGTGAGGTCGGTATTTCCATGATTACAGGAAAAGGCGATATTAAGCCGTTCGGAGATTTCCTTGCCGACGTAAGGAAGATTAACGAGAAATACAACCACAACTACCTGTACGCGGAATATAACCACGCACTCGGCGCGGCACAGATGGCAGCCAAGTGGCACGACTTCGAGCAGGACGGGGACAGGTACAATTTGCAGTACCGCACGGCGAGCGATAACAAGGTGCGCGAGGAACATGCGCTGCTGCACGGCACGACCCTGCCACCGTCCGATCCTTTTTGGGACAGATTCTATCCGCCTAACGGTTGGAATTGCCGCTGCACAGTGGTACAGGTGCGTAAAAACAAATACCCCCTGTCCGATCCCGAATTGGCCAACAAGCGCGGTGAGAATTGCACCGACGGTATAAAACGGCAGATTTTCCGATACAATGCAGGAAAAACGCTGGAATTGTTCCCGCCCAAGCACCCATACACGAAAGTGCCCAAGGAGGCAAAAACCGTCATTCAAAAAATAGCGGCAGAAGAAATGAGGCAGAAACGCATTCAGGAAATGGTCGCCGAACTGCCCGACAGCCTGACGCAGGAAGAAAAGCAGGCCATCGCAACGCATAACATAAACATAGAGGAGGCTTTCGGAATAACCAAAGAAGCCGCTATGGACTATGAGCAGGCCAATAAAGGCAAAGAAAATCCCAACTATACAAAGGGTGGTGGTTACTATGTAAATTGCCAAACGTGTACTGTTACCCATTGGTTGCGCCGCCTTGGATTCAATGTCGAAGCCAAACCCAATATAAAAAACAGTGCCTACAAAGAATTGGAAAAACAAGGGCTTACATGGCAACAGCGTTTTACAAACTTGGACGGGTCAGATGTGGATTATGACATGACTTATAAATGGCAAAGAAGAAAAGGGTACAATGTGATGAACGCTAAAAGGCTTAATGAATACCTGTCCGAAAAACTCAACCAAGACGGCGTTTATGAGATTTATTGCGCGTGGAAAAATGGAAATGCACACGTTTTCTGCGCAGAAGTTACAAATGGTAAAGTTCGATTCTTTGACCCTCAATCAGGTAGCAACGATGTTAAAAGTTATCTGCCAAGAATGAAATCAAGCAGGGTCGGAGTTTTACGCATTGACAACAAGTTAGTAAATCCTAAACTTAAAAACTTATTCATCAACAAATAATGTATCTGATAATTTCAGGGCTTGCTCACCGCTTACAATACGGCAGCCGTTCTCCTTGACAAGGACAAAAAGCGGCAATCCCATCGGTATAGGGAATCCGTTGTCGTCTAACTGCATAAGAGAATATATCTTCTCATTTTCAACAGTAGCGACATACTCAGAATGATTACACCCATATTCATTTTGATATTGGATAACTTCTGATGGTATTATATGTTTACCTCCAACTGCCATTATGCCACAAAATTAGCGATTATTTTTCTTAATACTCAACTTTATGGACGAAAAAATCAAAATCACCGCCGAATTAGGCAAAGAAAAGGTTTCTGCACTGTTTTATCTGTTAAGCGAGGAACTTACACCTGAACGTTGGGAAGTGCTTTCAAAAGCCCCGATTTTATTAAATTTTGAAACGCTGGATAAAGAGGACAGGCGAAACGCAGAACTGCTGCTTGCCTCGCTGGCCATAGCCACTATAAAATTAGAATGATAGACGGAGAACAACTGAAAAGGGATATTCTATCCGATATGCGGGTGGAACTGTCGGACGAGTTCGATAAGAACTTCGAGCGTAAAGCCTTTTTTTCCGAGAAATGGAAACAGCGCGCCAATCCGAACCACAAAGGCTCACTTTTGCTCGTTACTGGTACTATGCGACGCTCCATCAAGGCAGAAGTCAAAGGCAACGGCGTGCGTTTTTCGTCCGCCGTACCATACGCGGCCATACACAACGAGGGCGGACAAGGGGTAAGACCTGTCAGGGCGCACACACGCACCAGTAAAAAAGGCAAAAGATACGCGGTAAAAGCACATACGCAAAAATTCAAAATGCCCAAACGCCAGTTTGTCGGAGACAGCAAACGCACCCAAGAGATAATAAAAGGGTGTATCGCCGACAATTTGGCGGCATACAACATTCAACTGACTAAATTTCTGAAAAAGCAATGAGAAAGCAGATTTATCAAGCCATTTGCAACCGCTTGGCCGAATGTACGCCCGACGTGGCTTTCATTGATTTGTGGAACAACAATATCGCCACGCTGAACGGCGGCAAGGTATGGCCAGTTCCCGCCGTATTCGTGGAATTTGAAACGATTGAATGGCGGCAGATGAACAGGGGCGCACGCAGGGGCGATGTGGCCGTCCGCCTGCATATCATCACACGTACAGTCGCCACTAACGGCAGCAAGGACAAAAGACAGGAAAGCGCACTGGCATATTTCGACCTCATAGACCGAATTAACGCGGCCATGCAGCGGTTGAGCGGCGAAAATTTTGCGGGTTTCATGCTCACAACCTCTGCTACCAACCACGACCATGCGGAACTGATCGAAAGCGTAGAACGGTATGTAACGTCGGCACAGGATATTACAGCCATGCCACAAAATGTAAAGGCCGTACCGATAAAGGAGGCCGTTTTGCATAAAGGATAAAAGAAGTCCCAACAGCCGATTGGACTGCCGGGACTTCTTTTTAATCAAACAGGCTCAACTGTCGGGGATCTTCTTTGGGGCGGGTGGTCGGTATGCCTAAATAGTTCAGATAGGTGCGGTAACAAATTTTATAAGCAGGATAAACATAGTTACGCCAAACTGACTTATAGCACCGACTGTTGTTTCCAGCCTCGTAATGTTGCTCTGTAATGACCCTCACGGCCTTTACACGCTCCAATGTGCTTTTGTGGTGTTTGCGCTTCTCCATCTGCTTAAAAATTTATACCTTTGCAAATGTCCTTTTGTATCAAGGCTCTGCGCTGGTTTCATTTTGCAGATGGAGCTGGCGCGGCTTTTTTTAATCGACATCGGTCATGCCCAACGGGACAATCACCCAAGCACCTTTATCGTTCTTGTATTCGGCGCGGATATACTTCTTTGTCTCCGTCGGTTGGTAGCTCTCCTCGATAATCCTTACTCCCTCTATAAACTTCTCATCGCCCGTCTCTTCGGCCATCTTGCGAAGTTGGAGCACGCGGCTGGCTTTGATGTTGCCCTGACCGTCGCGGGACAACAGGCGCAGAACGGCGTTTACGAGGGCTTTGCTGGTTTCGTCCTTGGCAAGGCTTTGGATATAACCTTTTACCATTGCAATGCCGTCCTCCACAGTATCGCGGTAGCCGTCTATGGTATTCACTCCGAGCGTAAGGCGCAAACGGCTGTCGCTGGTAGTGAACGTATGGCTGCGCTGGTCATCTTTGGTTATGCCCAAAACTTCGGACTTCATTTTCAAGATGGTTTCAAAATTACCGAACACCGTGTTCTTGACCGTCTTAATCTGCTCGCTCAATTCGCGCAGTATCGGTATTGTTGTCTTTATTTCCTCATCGACCATCGCCGCATAACTCTCGCGCTGCCGCTTGCGTTCGGCGGCTGCCGCTTTCTTTTGTCTTTCTGCCTTGAACGCCTCATATTCCTGACGTTCTTCCACTGTCATTTCTACTTGTTCCATTTGAATAGCGTTTAAATAGTGATTATTGTTCTTTTTTTACACTGTACCCTTTTCCTTTTAAGTACATCGCAATATAATCATCGTCCCCGATATCCTTTAAGACATCGAAAAGATAGTCTCGCACATAATTTGATACAGATTCAGAAGTTGCCAAATCTATGTTTGCAGAAATAAATTTCACTTTTTCAGTTCTGCTTAATTCACGAAAAGCATTTTCAATTTTACCCATAATAAAGATTGATTAAATAGTTATTAATTACCGTTTATTCGTCGCCGTTTTCTATATCTTCCCGAAACTCCATTATATCCGCCTGTGTACTCGCCCAGTCTGCAAGCTGTCGCAGATACTCGATATATTCCGACATTTCCAGTTCGGCAGTCGTTTCAGCTACAAAACGCTGCACTTCAAGGAGCACATTTGCCATTTTATACACACAGATAAATCAGATATAACACAAGAACCTGAATGGCCTGACCGACCAAACCGCCCAACACCGTGGCTACAATGTCCAGCCAGTCCCATTTACCGCCATAGGCGTAGTCTTTATACTCCAACCCCATAGCAATGCCAAGGGCAAAAAAGAATGTGCCTGCAAAGCCGCACAAAATGGCATACTTAAAATGTTTCTGCCTTTTGCTTTCTGTAATCCAACTCATATTCGTAATATTTAATGGTTCGTTATAAAACAGTCTGTCTGGAATCAAAAATCTTAATGCACTCGAATAAATACTTTGCTACACAAGGATTAACCGCATTGCCTAACGAACCAACACGGTGTACCCAATGGGAAAACCCATCATCATTTCTAATATGGCCACACGCTGACATTTCAAGAATCCTTTTTGAGCAAGTATATCCAACACTCGTATCTGATGACCACTTTCTAAATATCGAGTCAAAGTTGCCATGCTCGCATACGTTGCTTTGCTGTCGGATTTTGTCGGAGTAGGCAATAATGTAAATCCTCTCTCTCTTGTGCGGATATCCAAAAGCGTAGTTCGATATACATTGCCATTCCGCATAAAACCCGACTTTGGAAAGGTCGCATAAGACGTATTCAAGTCCTCGAAAAGTGAGAGCTGGAGAGTTCTCAATGATGACGTAACGGGGTCTAACCTCCCCAATAACTCTAAACATTTCACGCCATAACCCGGAACGTCCTCCTTTAATACCTGCATGTTTTCCGGCAACACTGATGTCTTGGCACGGAAATCCTCCACTAATAATGTCCACATATCGTAATCCTGTGGCTTGTGTAATATCTGTATATCTTTCTGCATTAGGAAATTTCGTTTTTAGTATTTCACCCTGATATTTCTCTATCTCGCAATTCCATAAGGTCGTTATTCCTGCCATTTCAGCACCTAATTCAAAGCCGCCAATGCCGCTGAACAAAGAGCCGTGTGTCAAACTGTTTCTTTTCATAAATCATTCGGGAACATATTATACTGGATTGAATAACCCAATTTCATTAGTCTTTTTTCCTGCAACAGGCTACGTTTTCCGTTATCTCCCGGCATTACCGCCACCTGTTCATCCTTTGTGAAACAATAGCCCTTTTTACGCATCTGATAACGCAAATTCCTGACTTTACGCATTCGCTTGCCTGTCTCCATTGCCCAAAAGTGTTTGCAACATCAAGGCATTGGCTATGTCCTCGACAGACTGCGCGTCCTTGACTTTGTTATTGAATGCGCCGACAAGGTTGCGCAGCCTTTCGCGTGGTATCTTGTTAAAATCCGCATAACCTGTCGCACGGCAGGCAATACCTTTTATCACACTGGCGTTGCTTTCCTTTCCTATCGTGCGCAGATAGCCTCCGATGGCGGCCATCACGCGCTTGCGCAACTTGTCAAGGTCTGCCGTACCTGTTTTTCTGTTGGCCTGTTCCGCCAGACTGGCGCACACGTCGATGAGGTCGTGCGTGTCCATGTCGCGGCTGCTTTCCACACCGTAGCTTTCAACGATGGTGCGCTTCTCATCGTCCGTAAGCCCAAGCACGTGGCACAGGGTGTGAAACTTTTTCAGTATGCCCCTGTGGATTTCGTCCATTGTCTTGTTTTCTGCCATATCCTTACATTTTATCTACCCAGTAATCTTGTGCGCCTTGCTCCCAAATGATGAAGTCCGCGCCGCCCTCACCACGTTCTGCCACTTCGTAGCGGGTTGTAACAAAGGCTTTGTAACCCTCGACACGGATTTTTATCTCACTGTCATACCGTATGTTTTGCGCCATCATTCCCTTAGGCATTCCGCCTTTTTCGTGGCTGACGAATATAAACAGCTTGTTGGGGAACTCATCGCGCAGGTCCTGATACTGATCCTTGTTGAAACGCCGCAAGTAATGCACGCTGTCAATCACTATCACGTCAGGGCTTTGTTTTTTCAACAGACGGACACGCAGGTCTTTCAACTGTTCTTTATTCAACAGGATTATTTTGTTGCCTACCTCCTGCATACCCACGCGCTCCCACGCCTTTTGCAACGAAAGCGAAAGCCCCTGCTCCAAACTGTTGTAGGCGACACGGCGAAAGCGAGTAAGATATTTGCACACCTGCATTACAAAGGTGGTTTTTCCCGAGCCGCTGCCGCCGTAGATAATCCATGCGCCGCGCAGTTCAGGCCGTCCGAAGCTGGCAAGAAACTCACCCTCGAAGTCGGCCACCTCAAACTTTGCCGTCAGCACGTTTTTATTGCTTATCGCCCTGCCCATAGTATTTATTACTCTTTAATGATTTTCTCGACTCTATATTTCAAAAAGCCCCTAATGATGTGTGGGAATTTATGTATTGGGCAAAGACTTCCTATACTTACAATGTTTAGTGGAATATATGAATCTTTCCAAAATTCATTTTGAAATGGACCGGCTTCTTCTACAAGCCCACCATCGTTCACTCGCAACCATAATAAATCCTGTCCTTTATCCTCTAATACAATTTTAACCATCATGCACGCCCTCCCTCTTTCCGTATTGCCCACACGGCACGCTTCACGCGGCGCAGGTCGCATTCGCAATCGTCTATTATTCGGTTTATAGTCTTTGTATCGGTTACACCGTTGGCCACACATACGGCGGCCACATCTTCACCGTTCACCACCTGCAAGGCCACGAATTTGCGCCCCATGCGGCTGTAAATTTCCTCGTATCCCTTACGTTTGGTACGCAGCCCCTTTTTGATACGTTTCTCCAAAAAGTTGGTGGCGCAAAGGATTATGCCGCAATGTCCCTCCAACTGGTTATACAAGCTGATGAAGAAGTAAAGCACTTGATCGGATAGTTTGTCGGCCTCGTCGAGTACTACCAGCGGGCTGTCCGTGCGTTTCAGCGTGTCGATGATGTCGTCCATCATGTCGGACACGGTGCTGCCTGTGAAGTCCACGCCCATACATTGCAGCAATTTACCCATGAATGTGCGGCGATTCCAGTATTCGGAGCAGCACAGGTGGTAAACATGGCGGTGGGCTGCCGTGTAGTTCTTGATGGCTTCCGTCTTGCCACAGCCCGCGTCGCCTGTTACGGCCAGCACAAGGCTGTCCTGCTTGGCGTTGTCGAGTAAAAAGGCCATACGCTTGTATGCCTGTGTTTCGGCAATGCCCCATTCTTTCGTTTCGTGTCCTGTCTGGGCGGCTATCGTGCGCCACATTTCGTCGCTGATGGTGTCCCAGTCGCCCGACAGCACTTTGCTGATGGTGGCGGAACTTACGCCGTTCATACTGTTGGCCGCCTTGTTTTGGCTGCCCTTTTGCACGCAGTAGTCTTTCAGTCGTGCCGCAATCTGCTTTTTTTCGTCCTTTTGCATAATCGTATCTTTTAGAAAATTGAATAATCGTCTATGTCCGTACTCGGTGCTCCCTGCGGTATTACAGGAACTTCAACCGTTTTTACCTCTATGGCTTCCACCTCGGCGGCTTTCAAGCGTTGTTGCGCCTTTGGCAGTTTATGCTGGCCTCGGCTGTCGCATAGGCAATACCTGTTCAGTATGCCCAACTGCGGCATTTCGCTGATCAGTTGCTCGGTCTTTTCATAGGCCGAGGCGAGGCGGTCGGTTACGTGTCCTTCCAACTGCCTGTTGTAGTCGAACACGCGCTGCAATTCGGCTGCGTCGCCCGCCTTGCGGTCGGCAAGTGCCATCGGCTGCACGTATTTTTCCGTCAGCATGAAACGCAGGCTGCCGTCTTCACTCACGGCCAGTATCTCGCCAAGGTTATCGGGGTCGTATTTGACCGTCCAGCGTATGCCTGCGTACTGGCGAAAACGTATATCGAAACAATCGAAATCACGTTTAACGCCCAACAGTGTGGGGCGCAGGCCGCCGCCCTCAATGGCATTCTTGAAACCTGTCTCCGCGCCGAAATTCAGCAGGTACTGCTCACGGCTGAGCGGCAGACGGCGTTCGGCGGGCAGGTCGGCAAACATGGCCTTAAACTGTTCTACCTTGCACGCCCTGTCAAGTTGGATCATCTGAACAATCTGCTCGCGCACGCCCGCCTCGTCGGGGAATGAGTGGCGCAGTTGGTTAAGGGCTTCCGCGTTCGGCTGTCTTTTCGGGTCGGTGGTTATGCCGTAGCCCGACCAGTTGTTTTTCAACTTGCAGTAGGTCTTGTTCAGGTAGCCGAAATATGGCTCTACCGCCTTTGTTTTCGCGTTCTTCACGCGGGCGGGGGTCAGTTTGTCGGCCATCACGCCGTAAAGCGGGGTCATGGCCTTGATGGCGTAGTGGTCGCACTGCAACTGGTTGGCACGCAACATCACGCCGAAAAGCTCCTCGCTGTGTTTGGCCGCGTCGCGCAGGGCGGCGGTAATGAGTTCGGGCGTTTCGTGTGTACCTATGGCAAAGCCTATCGGATAATTGCAACAGGGGTCAAGCACCACTTCCAATGTCAGACGGTTGGTGTAGGTTGTTACGCTATGGCCGTTCTTGTCTGTCTTGGTAGCCTGATAGAGCAGCTCCACGTCCCAGCCGTCGAGCGTCCACATCAGGAACGGTGCTGTCGGGCGGCTGCGTTTCACCTGCATACTTTTCACGTTACGGAAATTTGTCGCTCCCAAGCGGCCTGCCGCCGTTACAAGGTCGTACTTCTCACGCCACACCCCTACGGCTGAGGCTGTTATCGGCTTCCAGCCTTTTTCCTTTGCCACAACATTGTACAGCTTGGCCACTGCCACATTGTCGAGGTTGTTGTGGTGTGCCAGCAGTTGCAACAGCACGCTTTCTTTCACATCATCGTCCACCTTGGCCGAGTTCTTATTCTGAAACTTCTTGCTAATGAAGCACACATAACCGTCGCGCAGGTATTCGTTGAACTTGCGTTGCAGACGGCGGTCGCTCTCAGGCAGGGAATGGGGGAAACGGTCGGCAAGGCGGGGCAAAGCGGCGGCGGCCTTTCTCCAAAACTCCGTCTTGTTCAATTTCGGCTTGCTTTGGCGCAGGCGGTGGCTGTTGGACTTTTCTATGCGTCTGCGAAATGCGTTCATGATGGCGCAGTTGTTGGCATATTCCGCTTGCTTTTCAGAGGTAAGGTGTCGGCCGTCGGACAGCACATAGTCTGCGTACCATTGCATTGCCATGCCGTCAGGCTCTATCGTGTCAAGGAAAGGCTTGCTGTCGGCTTTTTCCTGCAAGTCGGGATTACGGCGGTACACTTCCGTGCGGTATTTCAGCGGCAGACTTTCAACGGAATAAAGCGCGGGTGTACCGTAGCAGGCACGCCGCACCTGTTGCAATTTGCCACGATGGCGGAGCAACTTCAAATTGCTTTCCGTCATTATGCCCGCCGTCAATTCTGCGTGGCTTATGCAAAGCGTGTTACCGTAATACTCCATAACTACATCCTTTCAGCGATCCGTTGTATTTCCGAAAACCGTTTCCATTCCACATTGTCGAAAGAGGCCGCCACCTCCCCGTCTTTGATCAGTTCCACATGGTCGGTGGTCTTCTCCCATTCCAGCATTACGCCGTTGGGGAAGTACTGCCGCATATAGTTATCCGAATCGTGCAGCGTTTCCATATAGTTGCCCGCTATCATCAGCACTCCGCCACGCTCACGGGCTGCCTTGCGTATGCGTCTCGCCAACGGGGTGTCGCCCGCCCGCTTGTCAAAATACAATGCCCGCCATACGCTCATTTTTGTCGTCTTGAACGCCTTTTGCAAGAACTCGCGTGTTTCCTTTGTTACTGCTATGTACTTTTCCATATCCCTGCTTATTTCAGATTGTCGTTGATATACTGCATATCCTCACTCCAAAGGGGAAGCCCCATTTTGATTTTACAAAGCGTCACTTGCTTCTGCCCGATTAATTTCACGGCCGCACTATAAAAATCAGTGTCGTTGTATGCGCAGGCCTTGCCGATGAGGAACTCCGCAATATCTTCCCGCTCTTTACTTACAGTCTTTCTCAAAAAACTGAGTTCTGCGTCCATTCCGCCGACGCGCCTGCCGACCTCTTTCAGGCATTGGCGTAGCTCGATATGGTCGTTTGCGGCATCATAGGCACACATGGCTCTCATCTCCTTGCAGAACTCGTCCTTGCCCATGTTTCCAGCAGCCATGTAGAGGTTTTCAACCAAATGGTAATCTTCCGCTGTTATCAGTCTCCGTGTACGGTCTTCAAATTCTTTCTGTGTCATTGTCCTTTTGCTTTTTAGTGAAACATTCTTCGGTCTCGGCCTTTTTTAGTATCTTTGGCCGCTGCGTTATTAGTAACACGCTGCAAAGATACAGAATTTTCTGAATAACAAACAATGAAGCAAGAAAAAAATACAGAAATTTCTGCA